>RRYU01004278.1_pt1 | contig 31611 bp, 31 predicted proteins | sample 2162651 | NCBI WGS metagenome assembly RRYU01 (sample SAMN10267283, study PRJNA491782) | microbial mat metagenome | isolation source: biomat in the production well | place: Japan: Minami-Kanto gas field, natural gas well KTG3 | collected 2017-06 | reverse complement strand
TATGCCAGCTGTGATGGCCGGGCAGGGGCAACTGAGGATTTTAGGTTGATATGTCACCGCTTGAGCAGGCTGTTATTGCGCCAAGCGAAGCTTGGCGCATCTTGCCGGGTGAAAGTCCCGGTCGGAAAAGGGCTAACCACCCACCCGTTCTCTCCGTTCTCTTGTCGAACAGTTTTGCAGCACGCTCACCTTGTCCGAAGCGAAAATCGGCCGCCGCCCCACGGGGGAGACGACGGCCCGTACTGTCTGATCACTTGCCGGTTGCCGCGTTGTTGATCTGCTCCTGTACCTTCTCGAGGTTGAAGGAGCCGGGGGTCTGGCTCGGCGGATAGTCGGCCAGCGTCTTGAAAAACTTCCCGGCCAGCTGCTGCATCGGCACGATCACGTAGGGACGATTGAGGAACCAGTCGTGGTATACGTTCGCGTCGATCTGCGCCTTCTCGAACGGGTCGCGCCGCAGGTTGAACAGCAGCGGGATGCGCAGCTCTGTGAACGGCTCGCGCCAGATCTGGAACGCGTCGGCGCGATTCTCCAGGAACACGGCCTTCCAGTCGCCCAGGCGGATCGCGACCATCTGGCCGTCGTCGTTGACGTAGAAGAACTCCTTGCGCGGGGACGCCTTGATATTCTCACTGAAGGTCTTGTAGCTGTTGGCCTTGGACAGGTACTCGTTCATGTCGTAGCCGTCGAGGTGCTGGCGGTAGTCCCGGCCAATCGCCTTGTAGCCGTCGAGCATGTCCTTCTTCAGATCGGTCTTTCCTGCGGCGGCGGCAAAGGTAACCATCCAGTCCTCGTGGGCGACGATGCCGTTGACCGTTGCGCCGGCCGGGTATTCTGCTGGCCAACGCACGAACGCCGGTACGCGGTAGGCACCCTCCCAGTTGGAGTTCTTCTCCTTTCGGAAGGGCGTATAGCCGGCATCCGGCCAGGTGTTGAAGTGCGGGCCGTTGTCGGTGGAGTAGAGAACGATGGTGTTGTCGGCGATGCCCAGTTCGTTGAGCAGGCCGAGGAGCTCGCCCACGTGCATGTCGTGCTCGACCATGCCATCGTGGTACTCGTCGCCGCTTGGCCCGGCAAGGCCAGTGTTTTCCTCCTTGACGTGGGTGCGGAAGTGCATGCGCGTGCCGTTCCACCAGGTGAACCATGGCTTGCCCGCCTTGTGCTGGCGCTGGATGAAGTCCTTCGCGGCGGCGACGGTCTCGTCGTCGACGGTCTCCATGCGCTTCTTCGTGAGCTGGCCCGTGTCCTTGATGGTCTGCGAGCCGTCGGCGTTGGCCTTGGACTTGATCACGCCGCGCGGGCCGTACTGCTCGAAGAACGTCTTGCCGCTCGGCAGTACCAGATCTTTCGGGTAATCGCGATGCTCGGGTTCCTCCGAGGCGTTGAGGTGGTAGAGGGGGCCGAAGAACTCGTCGAAGCCATGGTTGGTGGGCAGGTGCTCGTCGCGGTCTCCGAAGTGGTTTTTGCCAAACTGGCCGGTGGCATAGCCTTGTTCCTTGAGCACGGCGGCTATGGTGATGTCCTGCTCCTGCCAGCCCTCCTTTGCACCGGGCAGGCCGACTTTGGTCATGCCGGTACGCACCGGGACGGTACCGCCCATGAATGCGGCGCGCCCGGCGGTGCAGGATTGCTGGGCATAGTAATCCGTGAAGCTGAGACCTTCCTTCGCGATGCGGTCGATGTTCGGCGTCTGGTAGGCCATCATGCCTCGGTTGTTATGGCTGATGTTCCAGGTGCCGATATCGTCGCCCCAGATTACGAGGATGTTGGGTTTCTTGCCTGCGGCGGCACCGGCACTGCCGATCAGCAACCCTGTCATGGCCAGCACGGCGACAGCGAGTTGTGCGGTTAGATGTCTTGTCAATATCATTCCGTATTCTCCCTGGTGTTCCCTTGGTGGATGCAGATGGCGACCGACTGGTTGTCTCAACTGTGCAACGCGATTCTAGGCTCGGTTTTTTACGATCTCGAGACACGATCCGGAAACATCGTCCCGACTGTTGGGCAAGTTTTATGGATAATGCGCTGAATGTCTAGCGTATTACAGGGAGAACGGGGTCAGACACGATATTGGACAACAATCGTGTCTGACCCCGTTCTCTGTGACCCCATACTCTTGGAGTATTAGGGATACGCGCTTGGTAGTCACGCGACAAGACCTGATAAGCATCTAGCCGACACCGTCCTCCTTAGGCGGCTCCCGCACCTGCGGGAGGCGGGGGCGTTTGGAATTTAGTCCTCAGTTATTTGCTGCCTTCACCCGTTTTCTCTGGGGCCTTTTTCGGCCGGCGGGCCTCGTCGATGAGGGATTGGAACTTGTTGTGTTCGGAGGAGATGATGGACTCGACCGCCTCCACGAACTTGGCAAACGCGGTTTCTTCGTCCTGATAGCGGCCGGATCTCGCAAGGAACAGGAATTTCTCCTGTTTGAGTACTTCTTCTGTCATCCTGAATGACAGCCACAGGTCCCCGAACTTGCCAAAGTTGAGCCACCCGTTGAGTATGGCGAGGCTCAGGGAAAGCACGGTTGCGGTGACCTTTATAGCAGCCGACAGATCAAATCCTCCCATTGTTGAAGGCAGATTCACCACCACTGGCACTATCAGGCTGATGGTGATTATGGCGTACTGCATCCTGATAAAGCGGCTCTTCGCCTGATTCGCGGCAGTTTGGTAATACTTGAGCTGATCCTCTACCCGGTCGCTGAGGTAGGTGCTGGAATCGATTGTGGGGCTCTCGGACATGGGTGTTCCTCTGTAGTCCTAATGACACTAGGCGCCGGGCTCGGCGGGCCTATTGTCCAGTATTGCGGAGCGGGCTTCTGAATAGCATTCTAGCAAGGGCACGCCCGTTTTCAGCCCCTGTCATCTGTCATCTTCAGAAACCGGCCCTGATTGCCAAGCTCAGTGACCGAATGCTGGACTGCGACCGGTTGAAGCTACCCATGCTGTCCCCGCGATTCGCCCTCGATGGACCCATACACCAACCATGCTAGTATCCGCAGCAATAGGATTGGAACGGATCATCCCCGATGAGAAAAAGAAGCGGAAAACCCCCAAAGGTGTTTATCTCTTCCACCAGTGTCGATTTGGAGGACTATCGCAAAGAGGTTGCCCTAGCTGCCCATGCAGCGGACTGCCTTGCTGACCTGCAGGAGAACTGGACTGCAGAGGACCATCCACCGCTGGATGCCTGTCTCGAACGGGTGCGCAAGGCTGACGTACTGGTGGTCATCGTCGCCCACCGCTATGGCTGGGTGCCCGAGGACCCAAAGCTCAATCCCAACGGCAAGAGCATTACTTGCTTGGAGTGCGAGGAGGCCGTGGCCAACAAGAAGCATGTCCTGGCCTTTGTGGTCGACGAGGGTGCAAATTGGCCCGCCGAGTTGAAGGACGAGGCCGACATCAAGCTGGCCATGGAAGAGGAAGACGACGATAAAGCGGCCGAGCTTATGAAAAAGACCCGGCAGCGAATCAAACAACTCAAAGCTTTCAAAGCCTGGCTCGGTTCGCGAGGCTTGCGCCGGACCTTCAAAACAGAGGAGGAACTAAAGCTGGAGGTGGAGCGGGCGCTGGAAAAATGGTATTCAAAAGCCACTGCTCCCAAGACTTCTACGCCCAAACCCCCACGAAAGCTAAAGAGCCCTGCCGGCTATCAGGAGTGGCTGGAGAGCGAATGCGCAGATCTCACCTTCTCCTCCAGCCTGAAGATCCAGCAGGGCCAGGCCCTGCGTCTGACCCATCTTTATGTGCCGGCCGTTATCAGCGCCCAGGACCGCGAGCCGGGGCTGCTGGGAGATCCGGAGACACTGCTTGAGACCTCATTCCTCAGCGGAAAGGGTGAAGAACTGCCCCCGCTCCTGCTGGAGCGGCTCGGCCGTGATTCCCTCTATGTTGCCGGTGACCCGGGCTCCGGCAAATCCGTGTTCTGCCGCTGGGCGGCCCTGGCCACCGTGCTGGGCAAGGTGCCGGATCTCCCGGTAGATGCCCCGCAAGGCTACGAAGAGACCCTGCCCGAGGCGCTGCAGGGACGCCTGCCCCTGCTGCTGCGCCTGCGCGCCCTGTGGGAAAAGCTGCCACCGCAGCCGGGCCACGGCGAGCTGTCCCGGACCCAGATGGAACAGACCATTGATGACTGGCTGTCCGAACACAGCCCGGGCGGTCTTGATGGACCAACCGCCCGGGACTGGCTGGCTCAGGGCAGGGCGCTGTTGATCCTGGACGGCGTGGACGAAGTGCCCCGCTCCCACGGCGAGGGAGCGACGGCCTGGCACCCCCGGGCCCTGCTGCTGTCGGGCCTGGCCGCCGCCCTGCCTGTCTGGTGCAAAAAAGGCAACCGCGTCCTGCTCACCAGCCGCCCCTATGGCCTGGAGGAGACGGAGCTGCGCCGCCTCGGCCTGGAGCAGGCCCGGCTCGCCCCCCTGAACGATGAACTCCAGAGCCTGTTCGCCCGCCGCTGGTTCACCGCCCTGGAGGGCTTAGAGGTGGGCGATGCCAAGGCCGAGGACCTGACCCGCCACATCGCCGCCCGGCGCGATATCGGCCAGTTGCTGGAAAACCCCATGCTGCTCACCGCCGTCTGCGTGCTGTTCGGCCATGGTGGGCGGCTGCCGGAGGACAAGTTCGAGCTCTACGACCGCATCGTCGACTATGTGCTCTACAACCGTTATCCGGAGTCCGCCGGGGACCGGCGCCGGGTACGCGAGCGCCTGGGCTTTATTGCCGCGGGAATGCATACCGGCGAACCCCTGGGAGAGACCCGGGAGACCCCCGAGTCCGAGGCGAGCCATGCCCAGCTCGAACAACTGCTGCGCGCCTTCGGGCAGGAGAGCCCGTCCACCGAAAAAGGGGTGCTCGAAGTCGCCGACCGCCTGGATGAACTGCTGTCCGACAGCGGCCTGCTGCTGCCCCGGGAGGGCAAGCGCGCCGGCTTCTATCACTTCTCCTTCCAGGAGTTCCTGGCCGCCGAGCGCCAGGCGGTGTTGGCGGCGGACCAGGGTGCCGACGCCTGGTACGCTCTGTTCCTGCGTCGTGGCCCCTCGGCGGAATGGCGCTACACCCTGGACTTCCTGTTCGGCGCCTACCTGTTCCGCCACGCCAGCACCCAGGCGGGCATCCGTCTGCTTGTCCGCTTGATCGATGCCCTTCGCACCAATGACCTGGCGGCGGACGCCAACCTGGCCTGGGCCCTGGCCGATTGCCTCGACATCGCCCTGGCCAAGGGCTGCGAGCCGCCCGGGGACAAGCTGGAGCGCTTCCGCCAGCTTTGCCTGGGCGCCATCGAGCAGGAGATCCCGCTGCAGCCGCGTCAGGCCCTGGGTCTGATCCTGGGCCGCCTCCAAGATCCCCGTATACTCGATCCGCGGGACCCTGCAGGTTATGTGCAGATCCCGCCCGGTCGCTACCCCTACCAGGACGACTGGATCGAGATCGAGCAGGCCTATCGGCTCTCCCGCTATCCGGTGACCAACAGCCAGTTCAAACAGTTTATCGAGGACGCCGGATACCAAACTGAGACCCACTGGTCGGCCAAGGGTTTGAAATGGTTGCAAGAGGCGCAGGTGACAGAGCCGTATTACTTCCATGACCGCCGCTTCGATGCCCCCAACCAGCCGGTGGTCGGTGTTTCCTGGTACGAGGCCGAGGCCTTCTGTCACTGGGCCGGGGGGCGGTTGCCCACCGAGCACGAATGGGAGGCTGCCGCCCGGGGCAGCAAGGCCCGGGAGTATCCTTGGGACGGCCCTTGGCAGGACGGCATCTGCAATACCAGTGAGGCGGGCCTGGGCACCACCTCATCCGTAGGCCTGTTTCCGCGGTCCAGGCAGGCGGATTTCGGACTGGAAGACCTGGCCGGCAATGTCTGGGAATGGGTTTCCGACGAAAGCTTGGTGCGCGGCGGCTCCTGGCTCAGTGAAGCGGGGAACGCCCGTGCCGCGGTTCGCCTCGACGACGGCGGCCCCGGCGACCGCGTCATCAACTTCGGGTTTCGGGTGTTGTTGGAGTTGCGCCAGCACTCCGAGGGGGCAGGTCGCCTCCAGGCCGGAACCGTGCCGCTCAAGGGCGGTAGGGGTGTGCCGAAGTGCGAGTCCAGGCGAAGGTCCGGCGTCGGCCGGTATGACCGGCGGGCGAAATCACCACTCGCTCCGCGGGGGCTTGTAGGCGCAGGCCGAAGGTCCTCGCGGGGCATTCTAAAAGCGTGTCGGCAGATGGCTCGAATGGGAACTGCTGACCCACCCACTGGAACTCGGTGGCAGTGACCGATTTGGACGAACGCAAGTTTAGGATTTTTCTCGCGTCGCCGGGCGATGTCGATGAGGAAAGAAAACGGGCGCGCAAGATTATCGAGCGGGTACGCGGGGAACGGGCATTCCGTGGCCGGATCGATGTGCAGATCATTGCCTGGGACCAACCGGGTGCCGAGGTCGCAATGGAGGCTGCGTACACACCCCAGCAGGCGATCGCAATGGGATTGCCTAAGCCTTCACAATGTGATCTCTGTGTTGTCATTCTTTGGTCTCGGATGGGGACACAGCTCCCGAAGGACTACGAGAAGCCAGACGGTAACGCTTACCTCTCCGGCACCGAATGGGAGTATCAGGACGCCTTGAAGGCAGCGCGGGATCAAGGGCGACCGGCAGTCTGGTTATATCGTCGCACCGAAATACCAAGAATTGACATAGACGACCCGGATTTCGATGCCAAACGCGACCAATGGCAAAAAGTTGCGGCCTTCTTTTCTGCGCTGAACAATGCCGACGGTTCCATCGCTGGCGGCGTAAACGAATACGAGAACCCCCAGCGTTTCGAATTGCTCTTTGAGCAGCACCTTCGTGATTATCTGACCCGCCTGCGACCTGAGAAGGGAATCCCTTGTCCACCCCCACCGCCCCTCGACCCCACCAAATACCTCCAGGACCTGCACACCGAATGCGGCGAGATCTCCATCCGCGGCCTGGCGGTGGGCACGGACAAGGCCCACAGCTTTCCTATTGATGAGCTTTATATCGAACTGAGCACCACCGGGGGCGGTGAGGGTGTCCGAGACAAGGGACAACCGGGAGGGGCCGGTCAGCGATTGTTGAAACAGTCACTGACGAAAAAGCGCCTGGTGGTGGTCGGCGATCCCGGCTCGGGCAAGACCACCTTCCTGCGTTGGGTCAGCTGGGTGGTCAGTGGCGACCGACTGGACGAGACGGACGATGCGGCGAAAGAGCGTCTGGGCCTGTCCAAGCCCTATCTCCCCGTGTGGGTGCGCATCGCCGACTGGCTGGATCACATCAACTCGGCCAAGAAGCAGGACCAAAAGTGCCCGACTAATCGTGATTCGGCCACCTGGCTGCCGCACTTTCTTGGGTCTAGCTCCGAGGATGCCAACCAAGGTCTGGATGCCCACTGGTTCACCGGCAAGCTGAAGAAAGGCGAAGTGCTGGTGCTGCTGGACGGCCTGGACGAGGCCCCGGACGAGCGCCAGCGCGAATGGGCCCTGCGGCTGATCCGCTCGGTGGCCAAGGCCTATGCCGAGTGTCCGCTGGTGGTTACCAGCCGCCCGGTGGCCTATGCCGACCGTACGGTGCTGCCCGGTTTCGAGCTGAGCCGCATCGAACCCCTGGGAGACGAGGCAGTCACCACCTTCCTCACGCGCTGGAGCCAGGCCCTGTTCAAGGACAACACAGCCGGGGCCGACAAACACCGCAAGGACCTGTTGGCGGCCCTGCATGCCCGGCCCAACATCCGCCGCCTGGCCCGCAACACGGTGATGCTCACGGCCCTTGCCGTGGTGCATTGGAACGAGAAGCGCCTGCCCGAACAACGGGCCGAACTCTACGAGTCCATTCTGGGCTGGTTGGCCCGCTCCCGGGAGCAACGCGAAGGCCGGTCGCTCCCTGAGAGAACCCTGGAGATCCTGCGCGAGCTGGCCCTGGCCATGCAGTTGCACAAGGACGGCCGTCAAGTGCAGGTGCCCCGGCGCTGGGCGGCGGAGCAGATCGCGAAACACTTCGGTGATCCAAGCCAGCACACCAGCGTGGACCGGGCGGAGCGCTTCCTGGAAGAGGAGGAGATCGACAGCGGCGTCGTGGTGGCCCGGGGCCACGACATCCGCTTCTGGCACCTGACCTTCCAGGAATACCTGGCCGCCCGTGCCGTTGGCGGATATGGCGATGCGAGACAACAGGTGTTGCTGCTTGATGCATCTGAGCGCTTCTATGCCTCCGAGTGGCGGGAGGTGGTGTTGCTGCTGGGCGGGGTACTCTACACCCAGGGGCGGGAGAAGGTGGACGGTTTGGTACGCGCGGTGCTGGAAAATCTACACGCGAATGCCGACCCGAATCTCCCGCAACAGACCCGCACTGCCGGACTGTTGGGTGCCTTGGTGCGAGATCTGGCGCCCTTCAAGTATGCCCCGAAGGATAGCCGCTATGATGAGCTGATGCAGGCGGCGCTCGCGGTGTTTGACCAGGCCCACGCCATCCCGGTGCAGACCCGCATCGAGGCGGCCGAGGCCCTGGGCCAGGCCGGAGATCCCCGGCTGGAGGACGAGGCCCAGCGCTGGGTGGTTATCCCGGGCGGGCGCTTCCTGATGGGGGCTCAGAAAACAGATACAAAACAACCCGGCTACGACAAGGAAGCCGATGACGGTGAGGCGCCGCCTCACTGGGTAGAACTGGACACCTTCCGTATCGGCCGCTGGCCGGTCACCGTAGCGGAGTATGCCCTGTTTCTGGACGACGGTGGTTATACGGACGCCCATTGGTGGGAGGGGGGTGGCCATGGTCGATGGTCAGAGCCAAAAAACTGGGAGGACCAGAGCCAACACCCCACCCGGCCGGTAATCTATGTCTCCTGGTTCGAGGCAACGGCCTACTGCGCCTGGCTCGGCGAACGGCGCCGGGCCACCGGCCTGGCCGGCTCACCCCGGGAGCGGGTCCGCCTGCCCAGCGAGGCCGAGTGGGAGTTCACTGCCCGTGGGACCGAGGGCCGGCGCTATCCCTGGGGTAAGACCGGGCCGGGACCGGAACTGTTGAACTTCAATAGAAACATCGGGGCGCCGACCCCGGTAGGCATCTATCCCAAGGGGGCCACTGCTGAGGGAGTGCTGGACCTGGCGGGCAACGTCTGGGAGTGGTGTGCCGACTGGTTTTCGGACGACTACTACCGACACTGCTCTGCCCAAGGGACCGTCCGTAATCCCGAGGGGCCTGAGCAGGGCATCTACCGCTTGGTGCGCGGCGGTTCCTGGGTCCTTGAGGCGAGGTTCGCCCGTGCCGCGGTTCGCTTCGACGGCGTTCCCGTCAGCCGCAACGACTTCATCGGGTTTCGGGTGTTGTTGGAGTTGCGCCAGGACTAACGTTACCCTTTGGTTCTTTTATCCTTTTACCCTCTGGTTATCAGCAGTCACAGGATGCTGGGGGATAAAGCACACGCGTTAATAATTTCAGCCTACAATGAGGTGGAAGTTATTAACTCGAAGTCCAGAATTCCTCATGCCGTTCTGTCGCCAACGGACTTATTCCAGGCTCCTGTGGCAGCGCTGAAAATACTGGTAACATTCTCGTCAAGCGCACGTAAAATCAATGACTTACGAGTGGTGTCTATTACCAGGAATAATGCATAAATTGCTGTTTATAAAGGAGAAATAAGCACCCATGCCAAGTGAGTTCAGGATCAGGGTCAAAGACGCCCTGGCCAAGGACAGGGTCCGGGCCAATATCCGCAAGGCCATGGACGGGCTCATGTTCAAGCGCGACCAGTCCTTCCCCGACAAACCGGCCCTGGAGGCATTGCGTCTGCGGGGCATGGGTATCCGCTCCCGGGCCCTCTCGCGGCTGCCGGACCTGCTGGAACAACTGGAGCGTCAATGCACCGCCAACGGCATCCAGGTGCACTGGGCCGAGACCGCGGAACAGGGCAACCGCATTATCCAGGACCTTCTGCAGGGGCGCGGCATCGATCTCATGGTCAAGGGCAAGTCCATGGTTTCGGAAGAAATGGAACTCAACGCCTGGCTGGAAGGCCATGGCATCGAGTGCCTGGAATCCGACCTGGGTGAATTCATCCTGCAGCTGGCCGGCGAGAAACCTTCCCATATCGTGGCCCCGGCCATCCACAAGGACCGCTACGATATCGCAAAGCTGTTCAAGCAGAAGTTCCCCGATATCCCCTACACCGAGCAGATCGACGAGCTGACCGCCGCCGCCCGGCGTATCATGCGGGAGAAATTCCGCCAGGCCCGGGCGGGCCTGTCCGGGGTCAACTTCATGGTGGCGGAGACCGGCACTCTGTGCCTGGTGGAGAACGAGGGCAACGGCCGCATGAGCACCACCGCGCCGGAGCTGCACATCGCCGTCACCGGCATCGAGAAGGTGGTGGAGAAGCTGGCGGATGTACCACCGCTGCTGTCCCTGCTGCCGCGTTCCGCCACAGGTCAGCCCATCACCACCTATTTCAACATGATCGGCTCGCCGCGTCGGGCCGGTGAAAAGGACGGTCCCCGGGAAGTGCACCTGGTACTGCTGGACAACGGCCGCTCACGGATTTATTCCGATCCGCAGCTGCAGGCCACCCTGCGCTGTATCCGCTGCGGCGCCTGCATGAACCACTGCCCGGTATACGTGCGCCTGGGCGGCCATGCCTACGGCACGGTCTACCCGGGTCCCATCGGCAGTATCCTGGAGCCCCAGATGGCAGGTCTGGAAAAGCTCGGCGAGCTGGCCCACGCCTCTACCCTGTGCGGTGCCTGCAGCGAGGTGTGCCCGGTGCGCATTCCCATCCCCGAGCTGCTCAACCGGCTGCGCTACGAGGGCGTGCGCCAGGATGACGAGACCGAGGTCTCCGGTAGCGGCAGCCGCCGCAAGACCGGCGAGGCCGCCGCCTGGAACGCCTGGGCAGGACTCAACAGCCGGCCCGGCCTGTACCGCGCAGCCGGTTCGGTAGCCGGCGCATTGAGCTTTCTGGCCCCGGATCAACTGGGATCCTGGACCGACTGCCGTTCCGGCCGCAAACCCGCAGCCAAGACTTTGCACCGGCTGGTAAAAGAGGAAGGCTACGATGAGTGATGCACGCGCCAACATTCTGGCCCGACTGCGCCTGGCGGAGTGGGAACCCGATGATGAACCGCTACGTCCGGTGGAGCGTTTCGACTGGTCCCGGGAGGAATGCATCCAGCGTTTCACCGAGCGTATGCGAGCGGTGCGGGCGGAAATCCACCGGGTAGGCAGAGACGCCTGGGCGGCCCGGCTTCTGGAACTGGCGACGGCGATGGGTCTGGGCAACCTGCTATATGCCCCCGCCACCGCATACGGCAGGGATCTGCAGGCGGCTGCCACAAGCGGTTCCCCGGAGCTGGTGCCATACGCCGACGACATAGAGGCCTGGAAAGATCGATTGTTCAAGCAGATAGATGGAGCGATTACCGGCAGCCGCGGCGCCATTGCCGAGACCGGCAGCCTGATCCTGTGGCCCGATGCACATGAACCCCGGCTGATGTCCCTGGTCCCGCCGGTGCATTTTTCCCTGTTGGACGCGGACCGGATCTACAGCACTTTCGCCGAAGCCGTGGAAGGGCAGGACTGGGCCGGCGGTATGCCCAGCAATGCCTTGTTGATCTCCGGCCCCTCCAAATCCGCCGATATCGAGCAGACCCTGGCCTACGGGGTGCATGGCCCGAAGGAACTGGTGGTGTTGATTCTGGAGTGAAGCCACGCACCGCTTATTAGGCGATGCCGCTGTAAAGTGGGAGTGTGCACGCCAACACTTGTAATTAATTGGAAATATGATAACTATCAGTCATCATGTAATGAAGAACCAGCGCCGATCCGGTTATATTGGCGAAAATAATAATTCCTATAATGCCGGCGCCCATTGAGGAGTGAGGAGATGGCTGAGTCTATCACGTACGATAATTTTGTTGACCTCGTGGAGGATATGGTCGAGAACAAGGAGGATGGTTCCTTGTATCTGCGCACCAATAAAAACCACTCGGTGTTCGTCGGCGTACGCAATGGGGAAATCGAGGCCCTTGTTTCCGGGCCCCGGCGTGGGTTGAAGGCGATCAAGACCATCCTCCAGATGTCGACCGCCAGTTGCCGGCGTGACACAACTGCGCTTTCTTTCCATTCAGGAGACCTGCCTCCCACCGGCGAGATCCTGCATATGCTGCGAAATCGCCGGGAAATGCCGGAAGTGGAGGAGACGCTGTCCTCCCCCGCAAGCAGAGGGTTGAAACCAGCGGCCGATTCGACCAAGACATCAGGAACGGCAGCGGTGCTATGTGAATTGCTGCACGATTATCTCGGACCGGTCGCATCCATTATCTGTGATGAAATCACTGAAGAGGGCGCCCGGCTTCGCCCGGGTTCCGATCTTGATTCAGTCATCCGGGAACTGGCTGAAGAGATCGACTCGGTTACAGAGTCGCGCGAGTTTATCAGCCGGGCCCATAAGGCTATCGGCACCGGCTGACTCGGCCTTGAATTGAGTCAAGGCCGAATTGGCGATGTACCCGGAAATCAGCGCCTGCGTCTCAGCTGCATAAGCTTATTGAAACTGCGCCGAACCAGTTCCACTGATCGGGCCAGGTCCCCGATTTCATCGTTGCGGTCCGATTCTATCGGGGTATCCAGGGTGCCATGGCTGATGGCGTGTGCTGCTTCGGTGATTTTCAGGATCGGGTTCAACAGACGTTTTCTGACCAGGATGTTTACCGTGATCAATATAATAGCGAACAACACCGTCAGCACCGCCAGTACGACGATGGTTCTATGTATAGCCAGGGAATGCACGTTTTCCAGCGGTACCCCGACGACACTCACGCCAACCACTTCACCGGGCTGATAATTGTAGCCCAGGTTGCCGGGGAAATTATTGCGGATTTCTTCAGGCGCCTCTTCTTTGGCGCCATGACAATGAAGACAGCCGGGTTTGCTGTTTTTCGGGGCCGAGGAAATGAGCATCGTGTTTCCATCGAGTTCACCTTCCTGGGTCCATTGGGTGAGCTGGCGATCCCCGCGGAAACGGGTCAATAACTCCATCTCCAGCGGTTGCGGCTTGTTGGCGGGGTTCAAGGGGTTGTCGGACACGTTTTTGATGTAATAATCGGGCTGGAACTTTTTGAAGTTCGTGGAGATATGGGACGTCGCCACGATGCCGGAGAATCCCGGCGAATAGAATAAGCCACGCTCGATAAAGTAGGGCCTGAGGTCCTTGGCTACGAATCCCTGGATCGACTTCACCATGTCCACCAGCATCGCCAACTCGTTTTCCGCCTGGGTATGCACCTGCGCCCGGGTGACGAAATAAATACTCGGAGCCGCAAAGACGATCGCCAGCAGGTAAAGCCCAATCAGTACCAGGTTGAAACGCCTGACCACGCTGCCGCTGCGCTTTGTTTTTTCCGTATCGTTGCTCGGACTCATTGCTTTTATTCCTCGATCACTGTTTGTCACTCTATAAGGTCCCTTCATCGATGGACAGGCGGAAACGCACGGTGGCCATGGCGTTGGCGTCCACCTGGTCGAGAAGCATGATGTTCTGGATCGGCAGTCTCGCGCTGGCCACCGAACCACCGCCTTCGGCGTTTACCCCGGCCCCGCCGGTGGGGTCGGCCACCACCGTCATGGCCTTTTTCCAGGCGTTCCTGCGGCCGAACAGGGGCATGCTGTAGCCGAGAAGTAAAATGACGGCAAAAATTATCCAGATCATATGTTTGTCTTTCCTGGGCGGCTATGACCGCCCGATCCGCCGAATCTGCGAGGTCTCTAGCAGTGTGGCGGCCGGTGTGTAGACTTTTTGAGCGTTTGTTTTAAAAAAGCAGCGCTTGCAGGTTCCAAGAGTGGCCGCTGCGCCCTGGACTGGTGCGTTATCGCGTCAACGGCTCTTTAATTCATGCTCAAGGATCACACCCGCCACGATACCGCCAGCCGGGTCATGCAAGAGTTCGTAACGCTTGTCGGATACCAGGTGCAAGCTGTTAGCCGATCAATGTATAGGGACGACTAAGCCAATCGATACTGTCTGCGGAGAGGTATACCTCTCAGGCTGTATGCGGGTAAGCACCACGCCGGTCTGCTCAGCGAAAATTCCTGCCTGGGGTTTTCCATGCTCCCTTATAATGCTCAGTGGTGTGCCTTGGCGGCATACCGCGAACGGTTTCCGGATTCAATCAAACCGCCCTATCAGTTCGCAGGGCCGGTATAGCGATACGAGGCAGTTATTATGTTCAAGCGAGTTGTAGTGAGCGCTTTGTTGGGGTTCGTCTTTTCCTCCCCGGTATTCTCCGGCGGTGCCGCCGACCAGGTTACGGTGGATGGTGCCTATGTCCGCGCCGTGCCCCCGGGTCTGACCAACAGCGCCGCATTCATGACCCTGAACAACAAGGATGCCGCTGATCACAAGCTGATCTACGTTAAGAGTCCCGCGGCCGAGGTGGTGGAACTGCACACCCACATCAATGACCAGGGTGTGATGCGTATGCGTCGTGTGGAAGGCATCGAGGTGTCCGCAATGGCATCCATGGAGCTGAAACCTGGTGGCTATCATGTCATGCTGATTGGCCTGAGCAAGCAACTGATGCCGGGCGAGTGGATTGAAATGACCCTGGGCTTCGAAGATGGGAGCGAGAGCCGGCTGCAGGTCCCGGTGCAAAAGATTAGGGCACCGGTGATGAAATGCGGCAGTGGTAAATGCGGTGGGGGAAAGTGATTTCGCCTGTGGGATAACCTCGTGAGCAAGCCATCCGTCCATTGCGCCGACTGGGTACCGATGGTCTATGATTGGTTTTGCACGAAGCGGTCAACTGCCGTTTCCGGGTTGATAAATGTCTGATGACAGCTGGCGCAGATCTTTCCCCGCGCCATGCCGGCGGTTGAACCGATTGCCCTATTGCTCGACTGGACACAGCATATGAAACTTACATCCAACTCTTTCGTTGACGGTCAACCTATCCCGCATGACAACGCCTTTTGTGTGCCGGATTCTGCAAGTCATGTTTCTCTGGGCGGGAATAAAAACCCCCACCTGGCCTGGTCCGGTATCCCGGCAGGTACACGCTCCCTGGTGCTGCTTTGTCATGATCCGGACGTGCCGAGTCAGGGCGATGATGTGAACAAGGAGGGACGCCTGGTGCCTGCGGATCTGCCGCGGGTGGATTTCACCCACTGGGTGTTGATGGATTTGCAGCCGGATCGTGATGGCATCGCCGAGGGCGAGTATTCCTCGGAGGTGGTCGTACGCGGAAAGCATGGACCGGAAGGACCTGACGGCACCCGGCAGGGCATCAATCATTACACCGGTTGGTTCGAGGGTGATGCGGATATGGCCGGCGACTATTACGGTTATGACGGCCCCTGCCCACCCTGGAACGATACCCTCGTCCACCACTATCATTTCACCCTGTACGCCTTGGATGTTCCCCGTTGTCCTGTGGAGGGCCGCGTCGGACGGGAGCAGGTATTGGCCGCGATCGAGGGTCATGTGCTGGGGCAGGGGAGCATAATCGGAACCTACAGCCTGAATCCCGATGTGCCTGCCTGAGCCGCTTGGTCATTGAGATTCCCTGAGACGGGCAACCTTCCGGTGTAGCAAGCGGCCTGGCGTCCCGTCCACATAGTGTCCTGGAAGCCGACGGCTGCCCGCTGTCGGCGGAGCATCCGCCATGGATTGGTCTTCGCCGTTCTTCCTTCACTCATAAGCCGAAACCTGTCTACCGGACGTCTGATCTCGGCGCCACCGCTGACCCTTTCCCCATAACAGGGCCGCAACAAGTTTCAGTATTGCATGCGCCGTGCCCGTCGTAGATACAGAGCCGCCATAAGTAGACAGGAGCCGGTTTCTAAGCTAAATAACCATAGACAATTGAACCTTGTCATTCTCCAGGTTTTTGTCACTCCAAAAAGATATTGCAGTTAAATCAATAATATAGGCGCGTCGCGTGAATATGCCAGGGAGTGGTGCGTGCGTGAGCGTCCATATCCACTTAGAAAATAAGGAAGGGGGAGTCATGTATAAAAAAATCGCCCTGGCGGCAGTAATCGGCGCCTTTGTCGCCGGTTGCGCCACCCAGGAGGCCGGCGAAGAATCGCCCAAGGCCTCAGCCAAGCCGGCGGCAGCAGCCGCGAAACCCATGCCCAAACTCATGAGCGGTGCCAGCGCCGCCATGTTGGCCAATACCTGCGCAGGCTGTCATGGCACGCATGGGGCCAGCACCGGACCGGCCGCACCCAGTATCGGTGGCTTGTCCGAGGACTACATGATCGAGGTCATGCAGGCCTACAAGTCGGGAGATCGCTGGTCCACCATCATGGGACGCATAGCCAAGGGTTACAGCGATCAGGAAATCGCCGCCATGGCCGGGTTCTATGCCGCGCAAGCTTACGTCGGCGTGGCCCAGACCGCAGCGGGCGACAAGGCGCGCGCAGGACACAAGCTGCATGAGGAATACTGCGAGAAATGCCACGAGGATGAAGGCCGCTCCATCGATGATGACTCCGGTCTTCTGGCTGGACAGTGGATGCCCTATCTGCACTGGACCATGGATGACTATGCCGCCGGCCGCAACACTGGCGAAAAGCGCATGCTGAAGAACATCAAGAAGATGCTCGACGAGCACGGGCCTTCCAGCATAGTGAACCTGGTGCATTATTACGGCAGCCGCAAATAAGAACAAAGGAGGAGAGCGCATGAAGATTACTCGCAGACATTTTGTTCAGGCTGCCGGCGCAGCTACTGCCGTCGCTGCGGCAGGTGTGCCGCATCTGGCCCTGGGGGCAAGCAAGAAGGTCGTGGTGGTGGGCGGAGGCACCGGTGGCGCCACCGCCGCCAAATACCTGCGCATGGCCGATCCCAGTATCGATGTGACGCTGATCGAGGCCAATGAGCACTACTACACCTGTTATTTGTCCAACGAGGTGTTGAGCGGTGACCGCAGCATCGATTCCATCCGTTTCGGTTACACAGGTCTGGCCCGGCACGGGGTCAACGTGGTTAACGACAAGGTCACCGGAATCGACGCCGCCGCCCGCATGGTGAAGACCGCCGGCGGCAGGAGTTTCAGCTATGACCGCTGCATCGTGTCCCCGGGTATCGACTTTCGCTGGGATGCCATCGAGGGTTACGACGCGAAAGTGGCGGAGAAAATCACCCACGCATGGAAGGCCGGTTCCCAGACCATCACCCTGCGCAGACAGCTGGAGGCCATGAAGGATGGCGGCACGGTCGTCATCGTGGCGCCGCCGAACCCGTTCCGCTGCCCCCCGGGCCCCTACGAGCGGGCCAGCCAGATCGCCATGTATCTGCAGCGCAACAAGCCCAGGTCCAAGGTGCTCATCCTGGACCCCAAGGACAAGTTCTCCAAGTTCGGCCTGTTCACCGGTGCCTGGAAGAAGCTCTATGGTTTCGGCACCGAGAACAGCCTGATCACCTGGGTGAAGGGCGCAGAGGGCGGCAAGGTGGAGGCCGTGGATGCCGCTGCCATGACGGTCTCGGCGGAGGTGGAGGACATACAGGGTGACGTGATCAACGTGATCCCGCCGCAGAAGGCCGGCCATATCGCCCATGCCGCCGGACTGACCGACGCCTCGGGCTGGTGCCCGGTGGACCTGCAGACCTTCGAGTCCACCCTGCAGGCGGGGGTTCACGTGCTCGGCGACGCCTCCATCGCCAAGGGCATGCCCAAGTCAGGCTATGCCGCCAACTCCCAGGCCAAGGTGTGTGCCGCCGCGGTGGCCGCGCTGCTGGATGGCAAGGGGGCGCCTATCCCCGCCTATGTCAACACCTGTTACTCCATCGCCGGCGAGAACTATGGTTTCTCGGTGGCGGCGGTGTACAAGTTGGCGCAGGACAAGTCCAAGATCCACATGGTGGCCGGCGGCCTGACACCGGGTGATGCCTCGGCCGAGCAGTTGGCGCGTGAGGTGAAGTACGCTCACAGCTGGTTCAATAATATCACCAGCGATATCTTCATGTGATCCTGGAATCAGGCGTCATGTGAAACAGACAGGGGGCCGCAAGGCCCCCTGTCTCATTATTGGCGCAGTCAGCGGGCTGGCCCGGGCGGATACCGTGCCTGCCTCAGGGCTGTTGACCCCGTGTTGCGGACTGATCGCTCATTTGCAGTCGCCATCTCTCCCGCCTGCTGGTCCGGCATCGGCCTGCCGAGCAGAAATCCCTGTGCCTCCCGGCAACCCTCGATATCCATCTTGCGCAACAGATCACCGAGACGTATCGACATCTCCATGAGCAGGTCATCGCCGGTGCCATGGCCATATGCCGGATTATGTCTTCGGTCTTGATGCATGCCGTGCATCAGCGCGACATTCCCGGATTCTTCACTGATCCTGGCTGCTGTCATCGATAATCAAGGTTGAGCCAGTCTCCTGGTTCCGGCGCCTCTCCCGGCATGGCCACGCAGGCCAGGTATCCGGGTTGCGGCACGAAATGTGAGAAGCACATATCTTCCACACCCTGTCGGGGATCGAACAAGCCATCACCCAATGCCTTGACCCCCGCTTCCAGCCGGGTCCATTCACGGTGGAAGCCGTGTATACGCTCTTGTGGCGGGAGATCCAGGAGGGCCGACGCCGTCTGCCGGTCAAACATGCGTCTGGCGATTGCCTCCAGACCTTGCCTGGGGCGAACGCATTCCACGTCCAGACCGATTTCCTTCCCCCGCAGCACGGCGAGCAGGGCCAGGCCGCCGCTGTGGCTGAGGTTGAAGCGCAGGTCTGTTGTGGGGACCGAGACATACGGCTTTCCCTTGAGGCCGTTGCCCAGTTCGAGCAGACCGGGATGCAAGTCCAGGTAGGCGGACAGGATGCGGCGCATATTGGCCCGGTTATGAATGTAGCTTCGATAGACAAGGGGGTTTCTGATGGCCTCGGCCCGCCTGCGTTCAGGCAGCGACAGTACCGCCAATGCCGGTTCCTCGTCTGCGGCACCGGCTTGCGGCAGACGCCACAGGTGTAGCCCACCCGGCTCCAGCAGGGGCGTGGCGGCGGTTGGCTGCCATATCAGGGGTGAAGGCGGGAGGTGTTCGGGCGCAGTCGGCATGATGTGTTTCTTACGGGTTTTACGTACGCTGCGTGATCTGTTCACTTGGTCAGTGTGCACAAGACGGGCATAATATGCAGCTGTTTCCATGTATGCGGCCGGGATGGTTCTCTGCCTGCCCTGTCGCCAGCCTGTTCGAAGACGACACACGAGTATGCACAAATCCATCGCTGTAGAGCAGTGTATAGAAACGATTTGTCACAAGGGCTGCGCCCGGGTCTGGAGCGAGATAAATGCCCTGGAGACGGGTGAGGAAGTGCCGGAGGCCCAGGGGCTGAACAGGGAGGAAAAGGCCTTTGTATTGTCCGAGTTAAAGACCATTATGGCGGTGTACAGCGGGCGTTGCAGCATCGGCTGACCCGTAGCCGCAATTGCGTATAGAATTCCTGTCAACATCCGTCGACGATCGGCGGCCTCTGTTTCTTACCCGAAAACCCTATTTCAGGACTCAAGCATATCTATGAGAAGCATCGCGCATATCATTGCCGAAGAACTCGCCGTGCCCGCCGCGCAGGTGGCTGCCGCTGTTGGACTGCTGGACGAGGGGGCCACCGTGCCCTTCATCGCCCGCTACCGCAAGGAGGTCACCAGCGGACTGGATGACACCCAGTTGCGTCACCTGGAAGACCGCCTGCATTATCTGCGTGAACTGGAGGACCGCCGCCGGGCGGTACTGAAGAGTATCCGCGAGCAGGACAAGCTGACGCCGGAGCTGGAGGCCTCGATCCTGGCGGCTGACAGCAAGACCCGCCTGGAAGACCTGTACCTGCCGTATAAGCCGAAACGCCGCACCAAGGCGCAGATCGCCCGCGAGGCGGGTCTGGAGCCCCTGGCCATAGGACTGTTGCAGGATCCCGCTCAGAATCCGGAAAACCTGGCCCGGACCTATCTGGATGCGGCCAAGGGCGTCCCTGATACCAAGGCCGCCCTGGATGGTGCGCGGCAGATTCTGATGGAAAAATTCGCCGAAGATGCCGAACTGGCCGGTCAGTTGCGCGACCAGTTGTGGCAGCAGGGCGTGATGCACTCCCGTCTGGTGGAGGGCAAGGAGAAGGAAGGGGCGAAATTCAGCGACTATTTCGAATTCAGCCAGCCCATCAAGGATCTGCCCTCCCATCGGGCGCTGGCCCTGCTGCGTGGGCGCAACGAGGGGATATTGCAGCTGGAATTGGCGGCGGGGGCGGATGAGCAGGCCGACGCGCTCTGCCAGTCCCGCATCGCCCGGCGCTTCGGGATCACAGACCAGGGCCGTGCGGCGGACGGCTGGCTGCGTGACACGGTGCGGTGGACCTGGCGGGTGAAACTGTTCACCCGGCTGGACCTGGAGTTGACGGGACGGGTGCGCGAACAGGCGGAGGAAGAGGCCATCCGGGTATTCTCCCACAACCTCAAGGACCTGCTGCTGGCCGCTCCGGCCGGCCGCCTGCCCATCATCGGCCTGGATCCGGGCCTGCGCACCGGCGTGAAAGTGGCGGTGGTGGACGCCATCGGCAAGGTGGCGGCCACCGACACCATCTACCCGCATGCGCCTAAGAACCGCTGGGACGAGTCCATCGCCCGGCTGGCGGCCCTGGCCAAGCGGCACGGGGCCAGGCTGGTGAGTATCGGCAACGGCACCGCCAGCCGGGAGACCGATCGCCTGAGCAAGGACCTGATCAAGCGCCATCCCGAGCTGGGCCTGCGCAGTGTGGTGGTGAGCGAGGCAGGGGCCTCGGTCTACTCCGCCTCGGAACTGGCGGCCCGGGAGTTTCCGGACATGGATGTGACCCTGCGCGGGGCCGTGTCCATCGCCCGCCGCCTGCAGGATCCGCTGGCGGAGCTGGTCAAGATAGAGCCCAAGGCCATCGGCGTCGGCCAGTATCAGCATGATGTCAACCAGGCCCGATTGGTCCGCACCCTGGAGAAAGTGGTGGAGGACTGTGTCAATTCCGTGGGCGTGGACCTGAATACCGCCTCCATGCCGCTGTTGACCCAGGTATCCGGTCTCAACCGCACCCTGGCGGAAAACATCATCAGCTACCGGGATGAAAATGGCGCCTTTCGCAGCCGCAAACAGCTGAAAAAGGTCCCTCGCCTGGGTGAAAAGACCTTTCAGCTGGCGGCCGGTTTTCTGCGCATACCCGATGGTGACAATCCCCTGGATGCTTCGGCGGTTCACCCCGAGTCCTATCCGGTGGTCGAACGCATCATCAAAGAGTGCGGCCGGGCCCTCGGTGGGATAGTCGGCGACAGTGGGTTTCTGCGTGGCCTGCAGGCGAGGGATTACACCGATGAGCGATTCGGCCTGCCTACGGTCGTGGATATCCTGGCGGAACTGGACAAACCCGGCCGCGATCCGCGTCCCGAGTTCAAGACCGCGTCTTTTCAGGAGGGCGTGGAGGACATCAAGGACCTGCAGGCCGGGATGATTCTGGAGGGCACGGTTTCCAATGTCACCAACTTCGGCGCCTTCGTGGACCTGGGTGTGCACCAGGACGGCCTGGTGCACATCTCAGCCATGGCCGACCACTTCGTCAAGGATCCCCGCACCCTGGTCAAGGCCGGCGATGTGATCAAAGTGAAGGTCATGGACGTGGACCTGGCGCGCAAGCGTATCGCCTTGAGCATGCGTCTGGGAGACGACCCCAGGGAAGCCGCGAACGCACAGGCGGAGAGAAAGAGCGGGGCAGGGCGCAGGGCGGACAAACACCCAGAGCGGGCGGCCGGCAAGCAACGCCCCGCCGCGAGTCCAGCCCCCGGTGGCGCCATGGCCGACGCGCTGGCCAAGGCATTCAAGGGCGGCCGCTGATGGCAGCGTGCCTACTGGGGTTAAATTCGGTCTGCTGGGGCGTTTGCTGACTGGACTGCCCATGTACTGGAGCGGGATGCGGCCTGGACGCGCAAGCAGATGCAGGCCGATAAGCCTGAGCGAGTTGGTGGCCAAAGAGGATCGGAAACATCTGTTCCACCATCAGCCCGGGCTGGTGCGCGGCGGTGCTCACTGTCTCTGCCAGGCGGTGCAGGGAGCGCGTATCCGGCATGCCTGAAACAGTCGTGAATGAGCGCCTGCGCGACCGGGTGCGCAAGGCTGCATCCGCCATCCACGGGTACGGCCTGTTCGCCAGACGCAGATTCCAGGCGGGTGAGTACATCGGTACCTATGAAGGCCCGGCGGCCCGGCGCGACGGAACCTATGTGCTTTGGGTCTATGCCGATGGCGATGCCCCGCCGGAGGCCCGCAGCGGTCGTAATCTGCTGCGTTGGCTCAATCACCAGGAACCGGGCAACGCCGAGTTTGACGGCTTCGACCTGTATGCCAGGACCGACATCGAGCGCGGGGAAGAGATCACCTTCGACTACACTGGTGGAGACGGAAACAACTCCGGTTGAATCCATCGCCTGCGCATGAACCTGCGGGCGTACATGAACCCATTCACGGCCTGTCCCGACCGGCCGCCTCTGTCCCAGCGGGTAGCGGATGCATGCGCTCAGTCACCTGAATTATTACTGTCGGCCAAGGCGGATCATCCTGAGATATATACAAGTGGATTCGCTACCATTGCCGTAACCATGGTTCCCCGCGCGCGTATTTACAAAGGCAACAATCAGGTAGATAGAATGGATAACAGACGCAACCATCTCAGGCATCCTGTCTCTGTGCACGTCAAAGTCACCCATCCCGCGATAGGAGAAAAAATCGTCGAAACAAAAAATATATCCGACAGCGGATTGTTTCTCGTGGTAGATCCAACAGAAATGCCGCCGATAGGTGAAATCGTTCATGGCCAGGTTCAAGGAGAGGTTGATGATCTACCTGTGGTGAAATTGAAAATAGTAAGAACTGAAGAGAAGGGCCTGGGTCTTCAGTTTATTGATTGATGACGACCAACCGCCGCCAGCCACCCCGGATGAACCTTATTTTTCTCGGCTCCTGAAAAGAGATCCGACAGATAGTGAGAGGCGAGGGATGTGCCATGAGTGAGCAAAAAATGTCTATGGGGAGGACCTGCAGGTGTGTTTGCGCCGCCCGTTGGAAGGAAGCACTGGATGCAGGCTGTGCCCCCCAGGTGGTGCTGAGGGCCACTCACGAGAGCGTTCTCGGCCTGATGGATATGCAGACTCTCAAGCAATACGCCATCGATCTCACATGAATACGATTTCAGGGTTTTCACCAGCATGGCCGGGAAAGGCCAGGAGCAAAGGCATGAAGACGATAATCACCGTGGGCCTGTGTTTGACCCTGGTGCTTCCGGGCTGCAGCGAGAAGGGTGCGGATGCGAACGGGGTGATCGACATGCCCCGATTCAAGGACGCCCGATTGTCCCAGGGACGGTCGGTCTGGATGGGTACTTGCAGAAACTGCCATATGCTTGGCATAGCCGGCGCACCTGCGGTCAGCGACTACAAGTCCTGGTTGCCAAGGATCGCCAAAGGCGAGGCGGCGCTGTATCAGAGTGCACTCAATGGCGTACTCAATGCCAAGGGAGAGGACGCCATGCCGCCCAGGGGCGGGAATACCAGGCTGACCGCGGACCAGGTCAGGCAGGCGGTGGACTACATGGTGGCGGCAGTGAAACGGCTGCATGCGGATTCCTGAGCACGGCTGGTGATTGGGCAGAGATAATCCAGCGTTCCGTCATGCGCCTTGCGGCGGCTCTTCCAGCAGTACTGGCGCAGTGGCGTGGCTGATCGCCTTACTTACTCACTACAGCTCAACAGGCCCGCGGGGTCTTCGCTCGCCAGACTCTGGTCGATCACCGAGTGTATTTTTCTCTCGCTTGAATCACTGTTCTGTTTCGCCAGGTCGCCCTCGAATGGGCGCATCAGCGGGATGAGTTTTTTGTTGTAATAAATCTCACTTTCGGGTTGAGCGGCGCTCTCCAGTTCACCTGGGTGACAACGCCGCGTTCGCCTGTATTCAATAACACCGCACTCGATGGCGGGTAAATACCGACGATGTTGATCAGTAGTTTGACCAGGGCAGGTTCATGGGATGACAGCATGGATTATTCTCAGGTCTGTTCAGGTCAGCGTGCCGCGCTGCCTTATACGATAGGGCGGCATATGCGGCAGTCTGTGCAATTGTTACCTGGTGCTATTGCAGGGCTATCAAATACTTAATCCCTGTCAGGTTGCCAGGATTCGCCCCTCAGGTACCGCCCACTCGCGGTGCTTGATGTATCTCCTGGAAAACCCGATGATCGGGTGAGGTACTTTATCTTACTTGGCAATCAAACAGGAGCCACCCCCATGTCCGTTCTGATGGAGTTCAGCATGTTTCCCACCGACCAAGGTGAGAGCGTCAGTCCCTACGTGAGTCAGGTGATCAAGATGATCCGCGAAACCGGCATCAGTTACCAGTTGACTCCCATGGGCACGGTGATCGAGACCGGTGAACTGAGCGAGGCATTGGCCATCGTGGAACAGGCGGGGGAAATCCTTGGTGATGCGGGTTGCAGGCGAATCTACTCTTCCATCAAGCTGGATATTCGTGCCGGAAAGACGGGACGCCTGGCGCAGAAAATCCGCTCGGTGGAGGAGAAGATAGGCGAGGTGAACACCTGAGTACTCTGGCTGGGTCCAAGCAGCCATTTTTTCCCGCTCCCATGAACCGACAGGCTCGTTCAGATAGTATTCCCTGGTCTCAAGAAGTCACCCAGTCAATCATATGCAATTCCAGGTCATCGGCCTCGGTCTCGGGAACCACCTTGCCGTGCACGGATTCACCGGCCATGAAGGTGGAATCCGGATCGCCGCTGACCAGGGGATGCCAGTCAGGCAGGGGCTTGTTCTCGGCCAGCAGACGGTAGGCACAGGTGGCGGGCAGCCAGTAAGGGTCCTGCAGATCGTCCATGCCCAAGGTGACGCAGGTGGGCACGAGGCGGGAGCGGTTGAAATAATCCGTGCAGTTGCAGGTGCCCAGATCAAGCAGCCGGCACACCACATTGGTATAGATGATCTCCCGGGTATCCATGTCTTCCAGCTTTTGCATGCAGCACTTGGCGCAGCCGTCGCACAGCGATTCCCATTGATCGCTGCTCATTTCTTTGAGGGGAGTTGTTTTCCAGAAAGGGGACATGATGCATTTAGAAAATGGGTGTCACTGCATTTTCCTCCCTGCCAGAGTGCAAGGCAAGACCTTGGAGGTGTGTCGATCCTGTCTGTCAAGCCGTTTTTTGTAGATTGTGCACATGTGCACAGTTTTTTCTTCGCTAAGTCATTGATCCTGATTCAGCACGCAAGACTGATTTGGGTATTTTATAACTAATTGAAAAATATATGATAAATTAGCTGTCTAAAATTTATACGGAAAAACAGAACTGACCGGCGGGCAAGCAGTTGCGGACACTGCAAGCAGCTTTTCCACAGAGTTTTCCACAGGCAATGTGGAAAACTGAAAAACTTCCATGCGGACAAGGATATGGCACAGTTGAATCGACTGCGAATTAGGTCATGCCGCTATATAATCCGGAGCATGATGACCGGTTCCCTCCCTGCCTATGTGAATCCGGCGTATTTCGTTCCAAGTGGCCCTGACGCCATGGAGACCCTATGAGCCACATGCCCTATGGCGCAAATCGACGTACTCCTTTGACAGCCGCGGCACCCCCGGGGGCTGAAACGGATCAGGCGCTTACAGCATACAAGGCCGGAGAGTTTACCCAGGCCGCCGAACTCTGGAGACAGCAGGCTGCTGATGGCAATGCCTGGGCGGAATTCTGTCTCGGTGTGCTGCACGAGAAGGGCCAGGGAGTGAAACCTGATCCGGCACAGTCACTGGAGTGGTATCGAAAGTCGGCCGGGCACGGATTCAAGGATGCACAGCTCAACCTGGCCGCCATGTACGAGGCAGGCGAGGGCATGGATACTGTGGATGCCGCCGAGGCTGGGCTCTGGTATGAAAAGGCCGCTGAGCAGGGGGATGCCTGCGCCCAGTATCGTCTGGCCTTGCTGTACGACCGGGGGCGGGGTTTACAGAAGGACCCGCTCAAGGCGGCGGGATGGTATCGCCGGGCGGCGGAGCAGGGGCATGCCATGGCGCAGAACAACCTGGCTGACATGTATGGCGTGGGAGAAGGCGTGGAACAGGACGATGCCGAGGCCCTGCGCCTGTTCCAGCGGTCCGCCGAGCAGGGTAATGCCTATGCCCAGGTGAACCTGGGTTTCATGCATGACGAAGGCGTGGGCGTGCCCAGGGATCATGCGGAGGCGGCCAAGTGGTATAGGCTGGCCGCCAACCAGGGAGATGCGGTGGCCCAGTTCAATCTGGCGGAGATGCTGCATCGTGGAGTGGGAGTCCATCAGAACCTGCTGCAGGCCGTACGCTGGTATCGCATGGCGGCAGCCCAGGGACACCTGGCGGCGGTCAAGAAACTCAAGCGTATGGGGTTGTGAATACGGCATGACGGTTCCGCGCCTGCTCCGCATCCTGCTTGCCCTGGGTATCGGCCTGGCTTTTTTGCTGCTGCTGATCCTGTTTCTGTACCTCAGCCAAACCGCCTTCGAACTGTGGGCCCATCTACGCGAGATGCCAGGCTGGTTCATCACCGCCTTTGCCGGTCTGGCGCTGTCGGTCTCCGCATTGTTCGCCTGGCTGATCTGGCGCCAGCTCATGCCGGCACGCAAGTCGCCTATACCCACCCAGGAAGACCAGCCTGTCCCTTCGGAGGAGGCCCTGCAGGAACGTGTCTCCAGGGCCGAGGAACAGGGCATGGATGTGAGCCATGCCCGCTCTGAGTTGCAGGCCTTACAGGCCCGGCGCGAGGTGGGGCGTATTCACCTGAGCCTGTTCGGCGAGATATCCAGTGGCAAGTCCTCTCTCATCAAGGCCTTGCTGCCGGACGCGCAACCCCTGGTTGGTGCTCGCGGAGGCACCACCCGCACCATCAAGGAATACCGCTGGACATCACCGGCTGGGGATGAACTGATACTCAGCGATGTTCCGGGCACCAATGAGGCGGATGGCGGGCTGGACGAACTGTCCCGTGCAGAGGCTCAGCGTTCGCACCTGGTATTGTACGTATGCGACGGCGACCTCAGCCGTAGCCAGCATGCTGAACTGACTCAGTTGCTGAAACTGGACAAGCCCTGCATTCTGGCCCTGAACAAGACTGACCGCTACACTCAGGCGGAACTGGAGCAGCTCAAGGCCCGTTTGCGCGACCGTTTGGACTCCCACTCCCGGGCGGACCTCGTTGGCGTGCAGGCCGGTGGCATGCGCGAACTGTTGCGGGTGTTGCCGGATGGCAGCGAGGAATTGGTGCAGCGCCCCATGCCGCCCCGGGTGGATGAGTTGCGTCTGGCCATTCAAAGACGCATCGATAGGGATGGGGAGATGCTGGACATGCTGCGCGACAGCGCGGTGTTTTCCCTGGTGGCCAAACGCCTGGAATTGGCAGAGACTGAACACCGCCGGGGCAAGGCGGAGGAACTGGTGCGCGGCTATTCCCGCAAGGCGGTGGTGGGCGCCATGGCGGCGGTGGCCCCGGGTACCGACCTGCTGATCCAGGGCTATCTGGGCGTGAGTCTGATCAAGGACCTGTCCAAGCTCTATGATGTGCCGGTTCGCAAGGTGGACCGCGAACACCTGCTGCAACTGGTACAGCAGGAGGTGGGCAAGACCATGACCCTGATCCTGGCAGTGGCCGGCAATGCCCTCAAGGCCTTTCCCGGCATGGGTACCCTGGCGGGAGGTCTGCTGCATGCAGTGGCCTATGGCACGATTTTCCGTTGTCTGGGCCGCGCCGTCGCCCGCTCCTTCGAATCCCGCGGAGAATTGCATCCGCTGCAGACGGCCCGCAGCTTCAAGGAGACCCTGGGCGATGAATTGGAAGTTTCCGCGCGTGACATGGCCAAAATGGCCCTTCAACTCGCACGTGAGAAGACCCAAGGAGACGAGCATGGCCGGAGGTGAACAACACCTGGAACTGGCGCGCGAGAGCCTGGCGGATCTATTAGACGACAAACGCGTCCCGGCTGAAGTCAGGGAGGCCCTGGCGGATGACTACATGCAGGTCCAGGCCATGCTGGATAAACTTGAGCAGGGTCATATCCATATCGCCGTGTTCGGCCGGGTCAGCGTCGGCAAGTCCGCCACGCTCAATGCCCTGCTGGGCGAGGAGCGTTTCAGCACCAGTCCCCTGCACGGCGAGACCAAAAGCAGTCAGATGGGGGTGTGGGAGGAATACCGCAGCGGTGGCGTTTATCTGATAGACACCCCTGGCCTGAATGAGGTGGATGGCGAGGAGCGGGAACGCCTGGCCAGGGAGGTGGCGGAAAGGGCGGACCTGGTCCTGTTCGTGGTCGACGGCGATTTGACCGAAAGCGAGATCCGCGCCCTGCGCACTTTGAGTGTGGAACGCCGTCCCGTGCTGTTGGTGTTCAATAAAATCGACCGCTACACCCGGCAGGACAGGGAAATCCTGCTGGAGTCCCTGGCCCGCCACAGTGAGGGCCACATCGACCCGGACAATATCGTGTGTGTCAGCTCCAAGCCGGGGGAGCGGGTGGTGATCATGGTGGATGAGGACGGCAATGAGACGGAGACGTTGCGCCGTCCCAAGCCGGACGTCGAGGCCCTGCGCGAACGGCTGTGGTCAGTGCTGGAGGCCGAGGGCAACAGCTTGGCGGCACTCAATGCCTCCCTGTTTGCAGGCCGGCTCAGTGACCAGGTGGGGCTGCGCATACTCGAGGCCAGGCGCAATCTGGGCGAAGGGGTGATTCGTACCTGGTGTGTGGCCAAAGGGGTGACGGTGGCGCTCAACCCGGTGCCGGTGGCGGATCTGGCCGCCGCCCTGGCCGTGGACGTCAGCATGGTGGTGCACCTGTCGCGCCTGTACGCTCTGCCCCTGTCCCGTTCCGAGGCGGGCTCGCTGATCAAGGCGATATTCGGGCAGCTGGTCCTGTTGATGGGGGCCACCTGGCTGATTCACCTGCTCGCCTCCCTGCTCAAGGTAGGCACCGGCGGTCTGTCCACCATCGTTACCGGTGGTGCGCAGGGCGCTGTGGCCTACTACAGTACTTATGTCGTGGGACAGGCCGCCGAGCGCTATCTGGCTCAGGGCAAGTCCTGGGGTGAGGGCGGACCCAAGCAGGTGGTGCGGGACATACTCGACGGATTGGACAGGGAGTCCATACTGGCTCAGGCGCGGGAGGATATCGCCGCGCGGCTGCGCTCTGTACAGCAGTGACATCTACGCTCTAATGGAATGCTCATGTATACGAATCCAGATGATTTCGATGCCATCATTCACAGCATAGTGGGACCTTTGGGGGTCAGCATACATGATGGCCGGGTATGCAGAGTGGGTTTTCCACCCGAGGGCACGCCCGAGAAAAATGCCTGGGCGTCCGGGTTGCGGCAGGTTTTGGATCGTCTCCAGGGGTATTTCAAACAGCCGGATGTAGTCCCGGATGTCGATCTGGAACTGCAGGGAACGGCGTATCAGCGACGGGTCTGGGATGCGTTGCGTGCCATTCCCGCCGGGACGGTGCTGACCTACGGCGAGCTGGCCCGACGGCTCGGGACCGCGCCGCGCGCAGTGGGCGGGGCCTGCCGGGCCAATCCTTGCCCGATTTTCGTACCCTGCCACCGTGTGGTCGCGGCCCATGGCAGGGGTGGGTTCGCCGGCGCGACCAGCGGCCGCTGGCTGGTTATCAAGGAGATCCTGCTGCGGCATGAGGGGGTGTCTTGGCCACCCTGAGCACAGGGCAAGGGCAGGATTATCCGGATCAATCGGTCATCGAGCAGTTCGCGGACGCCCTGTGGATGGAGCGTGGGCTGAGCGAAAACAGTCTCAAGGCCTATCAGACCGACCTGCGCAAACTGGCTGCCTGGCTGCGCAGGGAATATGCCCGGGATCTGCTAGACGCTCGCAGGGAGCACTTGCTGGAATACCTGGCACGACTGACCAAGGCCGGCCGCAAACCCCGTTCCAGCGCCCGCCTGCTGTCCAGCATGCGTCAGTTCTACCAGCATGCCCTGCGCCAGAAATGGGTGGCGGAAGACCCCAGCGCCCGTATCGATGCCCCCAAACTGGGCCGCCCGTTGCCCAAGACCCTGACCGAGGCCGAGGTCGAGGCCTTGCTGGAGGCCCCGGACGTGAATACCCCCGAGGGCAACAGGGACCGCTGTATGCTGGAGGTTCTGTACGCTACCGGACTGCGGGTATCCGAACTGGTGGACCTGCGGCCGGAGCAGGTGAGTCTCAACCAGGGCCTGGTGCGGGTGGTGGGCAAGGGCGGAAAGGAGCGCCTGGTGCCCCTGGGCGAGGAGGCACTGAACTGGTTGCAGGCATTCTATCGGGGGCCTCGCCAGGACATCCTGAATGAACGTCCCTGCGCGCACCTGTTTCCCACCCGACGCGGCAGCGGCATGACGCGCCAGGCCTTCTGGTACCTGATCAAGAAGCATGCCCTCATCGCGGGCATTCACAAACCCCTGTCACCGCATACTCTGCGTCATGCCTTTGCCACCCACTTGCTCAATCACGGGGCGGACTTGCGTGTGGTGCAGATGTTGCTGGGCCACAGCGACCTGTCCACCACCCAGATCTATACCCATGTGGCCAGGGAACGTCTGAAGCAGCTGCATGCGGTACATCATCCACGGGCATAAAAACGCCCCGCCGGAAACCCGGCGGGGCGTCGAGGTCGTTCATCCGGAAGATTTTTACCAGGAACTCTTGCTCTTGACCTTCTCGATGTCCTTGATATCGGCCCACAGCAGCTCGTCGGACTGGTAATCATAGAGGTTCAGGGTGATCTGGTAGGCGCGGGAGGCCGCGCGGCTGTCAGTGGTGTGGATTTCGGTCAGCTCGCCGAACAAATGGTATTCGGAGGTCTTGTATTTACGCTTGCGCTTGTAACGGGAATCCGCCGCACTGGTACGTGACAGCTTGGCCTCCGCTGCGCCGTAATCGCGCTGGCCCTGTTCGGCGTCCAGATCGGTCAGCACCCGCACCTTGCGGGATTGAATCAGATGAGTGCGGATACGGTCGCTGAGCCGTTTGGTGTCGATGTGCTGACTGGTCTTGTTGCGCACGCCGCTGAAACGCACGATGGGGCGATCGCTGCCGATAATGGTCGGGTCGTTCAGCAGGGAATCCACCATCAGGAGCGCGGTGGATTGCACATCCTGGGCCTGCCAGCGGGTGGTTTTCACCGCCGGGTCGGCGGCGCCGGGGTCCCGGTAGACAGAATCGGTGGTTTGACAGCCGGCCATGGCGAGTGTCGCTCCCAGAGCCATGGCGGAATACAGGTTTTTCATTTTGATCTTCCTCTTATTCGTTTGTTAAACAAACACCTGTTCAGTATTGCTCGTAATTATATCGACTTCATGTGGGTGAGCAGTTTCTGGGTAATGGCCCCGTTGACTGGCAGACCGACGGATTGCTGGTAGGCCTGTACCGCATCGCGGGTCTTGCGGCCTGGGATACCATCCGGGATGCCGGGATCATAGCCCTTTTGGACCAGCAGCGCCTGTACCTCACGCACCATGCCACGGTAGGCGTTTTTCACCTTGTCCGCCAGATCGTTGTCGATTGTACCCGAGGCGGACAGGCCCTGATCGGACTGGAATGCCTGTACTGCA
>RRYU01003472.1_pt1 | contig 31611 bp, 38 predicted proteins | sample 2162651 | NCBI WGS metagenome assembly RRYU01 (sample SAMN10267283, study PRJNA491782) | microbial mat metagenome | isolation source: biomat in the production well | place: Japan: Minami-Kanto gas field, natural gas well KTG3 | collected 2017-06 | reverse complement strand
CAACTATGACACGTCAGGAAGCTAAAGAGAAACTGATTGCTTTGGGTGCAAAAGTAACCGGTACGGTCTCAGCAAAAACGGACTATTTGTTGGCAGGGGAGGCGGCAGGATCAAAACTTAACAAAGCGGAAACACTTGGTGTGACAATTATAGACGAAGAACAATTGAGTGAGCTACTGAATGAACCCACATAATGGTATTAAAGTCTGTGTCGATTTTTCATTTAAAGGAGAATCATATCACCTGTGTGCAAGCATCGATCTTGATGAGGTGATGCAGGAGAATCGTGAAGTTCTGAATTATTATCTTTTGCTGGCAAAGGCGAATGCAATAGATACCTATTCATATATGTATGAAACCATGGAGGCTTCTGAACTGGAATTTCATCAGCCCTCGGGTTTGGCATCGGATTGTATGGATGGTGGAATCTTTGATTTGGATAAATTCAAACAACAATGGGTTCTTGAGAAACACCTTCAATGCATTAAAGAGATAGCAAAAGAGCATTTGGACATAACTGATATTGAGAGTCATCCTCAGTTAAAACAAGCATTACTGGCAGCTTATCAAGCCGGTGAGAATAGAGAATGAACTTCAAAGACAGTGCAAGTCAACAAATGGTTGCCCAAAAAATACGAGTTAAATAGCAACAATTGTAATACAGCCATATATTCACTTTTAATTCATCGTAGATTGTTAGTTTGGGTATAAATTCATAACTTGTCACTGACTATGCGTCAAATACCATTTTTTCTCATCCAGTTGGTCCTGTTTTTTTCTACCGCCTCAGCATCAGATGAACATCTGCTTACGCTTGGTTCAACAACGGGCGGAGAATACAAAAAAGAGTTTTACTCACTTGAGCTAAGATTCAACACAGTGGGGATCTACATGGGTGTACTACCTGACTCTACCATGCCAGTGGATAATTTATATGGTACCTCTTCTACTAACATCACTTTGGATACTTCTCGTTCACATATTACCGATCCACTCGCGTTGGGATTGGTGAAATATTTTCAAATGCCTTCAGGGGAAATCTCTATAGGGGCATCTGTGCATAAGTATGAAACCTGCGATATTGTAACGCTTAATTCTACATCCATGACTTATTGCAATAATCACTCTAATGATACGGATATTGCCCTGATGCTCGGCTATAGTCTGGAGATAACTCGGGGATTTTCACTTGGTGTCGAATATTCGACAGTCAGTGGCACAGGTATCAGGGTGTCACTTTTTTAAATAATAACGCTGTTATCATTCCTCTACTATTACAGTATCTTCATGGGAATATGCGGGAGCACAACAGCATAATATCTTCAAATCATCCCTGCCGCTATTGTAAATATGATGTGGAGTAGAAGGAGGTATTACAGCAACATCGCCCCTTTTCATGAGCCTGGTCTCATCTCCCAGATAGAGAAACCCTTCCCCCTGAAGGATATAATAGATCTCTTCACTCAAAATGTGATGATGTCTTTTCGTAGTATCTCCTGGCCCTATTGTTGCTTCAGCTAAAGACTGGTTTTGTAATAGTGGTACTTGGTTTGGGTGTAACAGCTCTTTTATTCTTGAGCCATCTTTCGTGGTATAGGCTGTTGGTATGGTTTTCATCATCTTCCAATGGAGTGTATTTGGAGCCAGGTAACAGGTATTATGATGCCTGTTTTAAATATCAATAATAATTGCTGGATATAGCTATGCCAACTGAAATAGAACGAAAATTTTTAGTAAAATCAGATGAATGGAAAGCACTTGCTGATGAAGGAACACGATTTCGCCAGGGCTATTTGATTGGCTCGAAAGAGGCCTCTGTAAGGGTGCGTATTGAAGGAGAACGTGCCAACCTGAATATAAAAAGTGCCACACTTGGCATTGAGAGAATGGAATATGAATATCCTGTACCTGTATCAGATGCACTGGAGTTGCTGGATAGTTTGTGTTCGAAGCCACAAATCGAAAAAACCCGCTATATCGTCAAGGTTGGCATTCATCACTGGGAAGTTGATCTGTTTCATGGTGAAAATGAAGGATTAATAGTAGCAGAGGTGGAATTAGCTCATCCAGATGAAAGCTTTGAAATGCCTTCATGGGTTGGAAAAGAGGTGTCTGAAGATGCTCGTTATTATAATACCTGCCTGGTGAAGCACCCGTTTAAATTGTGGGATAAGGAATAAATGGGTGCATATCCTGATTATATTAAGCATGCAAACACTTCGACTATATAAGGCAACAAATCTTATTCATGAATTTCCTGTTTCAACCGCGATAAATGGCGCAGGGGAAATTAATGGCAGCGGTTGTACTCCACGGGGCAAACATATTATTCGTGCAAAAATAGGCGAAGGGGCTGATGAGTTTGCTGTTTTTAAGGGCAGGCGTGAAACGGGTGAAAGATTCACACCTCAACTCCAAGTTGAATTTCCGCATCAAGACTGGATCCTTGCTAGAATCTTATGGTTAAGTGGTCTGGAAATAGGAAAAAATCGTCTTGGAACATGTGACACCATGCAACGGTACATTTATATCCATGGTTCACCACCGGATGCACCAATGGGTACCCCCTTATCACATGGTTGCATTAGAATGCGAACTCATGATGTGATAGAACTGTTTGATCAGGTAAATGTAGGTACGGAAGTTGAAATCATTGAATAAAACCATTAACAAAATTAGAGGAAATCGGTGAGCCTCGGTCCGGTAATGATCGATGTGGAAGGTCTATCTCTGAGCGTTTCGGAAAAGGAGCGTCTCAAGCATCCATTGATCGGGGGTGTTATTTTATTTTCACGCAACTATCAGGATCATCAACAGATAGAAGAGCTTATTCATGAAATTCGTCATTCCGATAAAAAGCCACTATTAATTGCAGTTGATCACGAGGGAGGACGGGTACAACGTTTTCGTAATGGCTTTACCCATATACCCGCCGCTGCAGAATTTGGAAAAATGTACGATAACGATCATCGACGTGGGCGTAACCTTGCTGAAACCGCGGGTTGGTTGCTGGCTTCAGAATTAAGGGCAATAGGTGTTGATTTCAGCTTTGCACCCGTACTGGATCTTGATTTTGGAATTAGCAGTGTAGTTGGCGATCGTGCATTTCATCGACAACCAGATATCGTTACTGATATTGCTCACCATTCAATGATGGGAATGAAGCGTGCTGGTATGGCTGCGGTTGGAAAACATTTTCCTGGTCATGGATATATAGAAGCAGATTCACATGTCGATATGCCCGTTGACCACCGAACCCTGGCGGATATCAAGCTTGAAGATTTAATCCCATTTGAAAGGATGATTAAGTATGGACTTGATGGGGTTATGCCTGCGCATGTTGTTTATGACCGTGTTGACATCCATCCTGCTGGCTACTCCTCATATTGGCTAAAACAGGTGTTAAGAGAAGAGCTTGGATTTCAAGGGGTCATTTTTAGTGATGATCTGTCAATGGAAGGGGCCAAAATAGCGGGTAATGTTGTTTCTCGTGCCAAATCAGCAATGCATGCTGGTTGTGACATGGTTCTTGTATGTAATGACAGTAAGGCTGTAGATGAGTTGCTTGATAACTTTAAACACACTCCGGATCCAGTTCTTTCAGCGCGCCTTGTCAGACTACATGGAAGACATAAGGTAACATTTAATCAACTTCATGCAGACAAAGCATGGCATCAGGCGGTGAAAGCATTACACCGAATGGCAGAAAATGTCACGCTTGAATTAGATTTTGGAACCTGACTCGTGAATTCACTTGAAGCGTTCATTAATCAACTGATAACCAGTGAGGGAACCAGCTCTTTGGTTATCCGAGTTTTTACCGTTGTATTCATAACTCTCTTAATTGATTTCTTTCAGAAACGACTTTTTAAGCGTTTACATGTCAAAGTAACCGCAACAACCCAGTTATGGGATGACGCGATTCATCATGCATTTAACCCTCCTGCTTCACTGTTTATTTGGCTTATTGGGTTAAGTCTTGCAGCGGAAATGGTTGGGAAGCATAGCGATGCAGTGGTTTTTACTGCAATTGATACCATAAGAAATGTTGGAATTATTGTTGTTTTAACCTGGTTTGTATTACGACTAATCAATTCATTTGAGAAAAACTTGTTAAAACAGGCGACGGATGAACCTGAAAGTCTGGACATACAAACAGTAGATGCCATTAGTAAGCTGGTCAGGTTATCTGCCATTATTACCGCAATCCTCATGGCATTGCAGACATTGGGGATCAGCATATCAGGCATATTGGCATTTGGTGGAATGGGCGGTATCGCAGTAGGTTTTGCTGCAAAAGATCTTCTTGCAAACTTCTTTGGAGGCTTGATGATCTATTTTGACCGTCCATTTGCTGTAGGTGACTGGGTTAGATCACCCGACAGAAACATTGAAGGAACCGTTGAATCGATCGGATGGCGTTTATCCGTGATACGTACATTTGATAAGCGACCTTTGTACGTTCCAAACTCGACCTTTGCCAGTATTGCCGTTGAAAATCCATCACGAATGTCACATCGAAGGATCCATGAAACCATTGGTATTCGTTATCAGGATGCTTCAAAAATGGCTAATATTGTCAGAGATGTAGAAAACATGCTCATTGAGCATCCAGATATTGATAATACCCAAACCTTGATTGTTAACTTTAATACCTTTGCAGCTTCATCGCTGGAGTTCTTTATTTATACCTTTACCCGAACGACAAAATGGGTGGAATATCACAGGGTGAAACAGGATGTATTATTAAAAATTGTTGATATTATCGAGAATCATGATGCTGAATTTGCTTTCCCAACATCTACGATTCATCTCCAGAAGGATGATGCAGAAAATCATTAGGAATTATTATGAGCGTTTCACTATCTGAGATAACTCAAACTTATCAAAATGCTGAATGCCTTTTCACCAGAACACAGGTGGAAGATGCAATTATTAATATGTCTAAATTGATTAGCACCAGATTGGCGATGAAAAACCCACTGGTTATTTCAGTGTTATCAGGAGCCATTATTCCCACAGGTATATTGTTGACTCATCTGGACTTCCCTCTGGAAATTGATTATTTACATGCAAGCCGTTACCGGGGTACTACAAAAGGGGATAAATTACACTGGATTGCAGAACCCCGAAACAGTCTAAAGGGTCGGGTTGTGTTAATAATTGATGATATTCTTGATGAGGGGGATACATTAAAAGCTATTATTGAATATTGTCATGAGAAGGGTGCAAATGAAGTATATTCAGCTGTATTGGTAAAAAAGAACCATGACAGAAACATTGGTATAGAAGCAGACTTTGTCGGTCTGGAAACAGGTGATCGTTACCTGTTTGGTTATGGCATGGATTATAAAGAATATTTACGAAATGCACCGGGGATCTTTGCCGTTAACGGCTCTTAATACAATACCAGATTCAGGAATAGTAAATGACAAAAGTGGCAATCATTGGTGGTACCGGTCTGACTTCACTAAAGGGTTTGACTATTACACACCAAGAGAAAATCAATACACCGTTTGGTGATCCTTCTGCATTATTGTCTTTTGGTGAGTTAGCGGGTAGGGAAGTGTTATTTCTTCCTCGCCATGGTGACAAACATACAATTCCACCACATAAAATAAATTACCGTGCAAATGTTTGGGCATTAAAACAACATAAGGTTAGTAAAATAATTGCCATTAACGCAGTAGGAGCCATTCATCCTGATATGACTCCCGGTAAAATTGTTATCCCGGATCAAATTATTGACTACACCCATTCCCGAATTAACACCTTTTTTGAAGAAGGTTTAACCGAAGTGACGCATATCGACTTTTCTTACCCTTACTGTGCGAGTTTGCGTGAACAGCTAATAGCGGATGCAAATGCATGTGCTATCGAAGTTTTTACAAAAGGTGTCTATGGAGCCACTCAAGGACCAAGGCTTGAAACTGCTGCCGAGATTATACGCATGCAACGTGACGGTTGTGATCTTGTGGGAATGACAGGAATGCCGGAGGCCGCGCTGGCTCGTGAGCTAGAGTTATGTTACAGCGCTGTTGCAGTTGTTGCGAATATGGCAGCGGGCATCACTGAAGAAGAGATCACTATGGAAATGATTGAACGTTATCTGGTAGGCGGTATGGAGAGTGTTAGAAAATTACTTGAATTTTCCCTTACACAGCATAGTATTCTATGAGTCAAAAAATTCTATTCTCTTTGGTAGAGTCACATCGGTTTCCAAAATTAACTCAAAAAGCTTTTGAGTCAGGTTATAAGGAAATCATCATTGACTCATCTAGAAAGGCCTTAAGTCAGCTTAAAAAAAGCCCGCCTGATGCGGTTATTGCTGAGTATCGTTATTCCTACAGTAATAACTACAGTGGAATAGCAACCAGCAATTTAGATATTTTTCTTAGAAGCTTACACAAGTTTGCGCCATATGCTGTGGTCATTGTGTTGGCTGCAGATGATGAGATTAAACATACAGACAACTTGTCTGCTATCTATCCTATAACAATCAAACCTTTGAATATATCCGCAGATAATTTATTGGCTTTGTTATAAACACACACCAGAGAGCAAAGCTTTCTGGTGTGTTGTTATTTATTGATCTACTTTTCTGGAGTAGCAGGTGTTCTATGAGGAGCACCATAAGGGTTTCCGTAAGGGGCAGCACCATAAGGAGCACCATAACCACCACCGTAAGGAGCACCACCATAACCACCATAAGGTGCATAGCCGTTGTAGCCATTATAACCATTGCTTCCGTTATAACCGTTATAGCCATTATAGCTGTTATTGCCATAGCCTGAACCATTGCCACGGGCCGATGAATTCATGCTGAATCCAAAGTTGCCGGATGCATCACCATCGGTATATCCACTACCGTTTCCATTTCCGTAGCCGTTGCCGTTGCCATTACCCCAGCCATTATTATTGCCGTTGCCCCAGCCATTATTATTAAAAGGTCCCCAACCAGCTTGTGAAGCGGTTGCAATAGACAACAGGGCTGCAATTGATACGATTTTGATTATTTTCATATTTTTATTTCCTTCTTGTGTATATTTATTGCGGTAATCCCGAATAATGAAACGCATGACTCTGCCGTTATATTGTCTGGTCAGATGTGAGACCTGGAAGATATGGAGAACCATCGCTTGAAGGAATGACAAGTGAGCGGATTTAACTGCGGCCGACCCATGAACAACATAAAAAAATTATGAGTTCAGGACGTTATCGGGTTTGCTCTATAGACTCAAAGTGAGACTAAATCTGAGTATATGGGATTTAATAACAAAAAGCCCGTAAATGATAACCCTAATATTTTACTGAAATTAATACCAGGTTAATAATGTAGAGGATCCCAAAAGCTCCATTTTTCGACTTTTAATAGATATTCGGGGATATGGATATCAAAATGATAAGTAATCGGTTCTATTCGGCAGTTTGTAAGTCTGTTGCTGTTTCAGGTATTTCAATCGGTGTGATATAGGCCAATATTCCAATTCTGGGGTGGTCGATATAATGAAGTTCCCTGCTGCGCATTTTTCTTGAGTGCTGTAGTTTAAAAATAGTATTAACTTCGGTTTCTTGAACCACCATTTCATTGTCTGACTGGTATAGTGAGGTCGTGACACTACTACGACTATCAGCCAATTTTAACGGGGTTGATATTTCTGGTTCTTTAGTTTTGGGCCTGAATTCAGTGAACTCAATATCAAAGTCCATGTGTAGATATCGGGATAGTTTTACCGTAATGACACCATCTAACATTGGTTCTGCTTTTTTTTCTGTAGTTACTGTGTCATCAGCTGTATATATTTCATCAAAAAGGCTGGTTTGTGAGATTTCATTGTCTTCTGATACCATTTCCAGTGATTCATCCTTTAAAGGTATGCCATCACTAATAGTTTCAGTTGCAACTATCCCGGCTCCACTATTCTTAACACTTTTTTCTGATGTTAATGGATTTTCAGCGGCATGTTGTTGTAATACGACATTTTTAATCTCATTAGATATGTGTACTGGAATTGCATGTTCACGATCCAGCCCCGGTTGTAGCCATGCTGTATGTAATAACACTTTAACTCTGGAACTTTGCATAAGCTTTTGGGCTTTATCATTTAGTACAAATGTATCGGGATCTGGAATAGAAAATGGCGCAGGGTGGTAAGAAGGTGTGGCCTGTTCATTAGTAAGATTAGTATCAGGTGCTGGATCTGTTGTTATCGCTACTGATACGGGCTGTACTTCAGTAGCAGTGCTATCTGTAACGTTGGCTATGCTGATATTTTCACCATCAGGATTTACAGGTAATTCATCCGTTATGGTAGAGATGTCATTGGTTTGGATGTTTGACTGAAATGTGGAGGGTATTAGCTCAACAGCATTCTCTATTAATGAGTAGTCTGTTCTGGTTTTGGGTTGCTGCTCCTGATCATAACGATATTCAGGTGAATGCTCGAAAATAATTATTTCAACACTATACCAACGCTCAGAATTGTCATCTGCAGCTTGAGCCATCTGCAAATAAAACAGGCTAAATAGTATAGCCAGGCTGAATGTATTACGTAAAAATCCGGACATGCTTAGAGGCTTACTTTCTGACAGCAGTTTTTCTCAACTGCCATTATCGCTGCTTCAACACGCGAATGAACGTTAAGTTTTCTTAGAATTGCTTTCACATGAAGCTTAACGGTTCCATCCGAGATCCCAAGGTTTCTCGCTATCACCTTATTACTTTGGCCCTCAGCTAGAAGACAAATAATCTCCATTTCTCTTGGTGTCAGATCTTTAAAGGGAGAGTCCTCTTTTTCACTATCTTCTGCCACATCGCCCTGCACTATACGTGCGAGGATGCCTGCAAGCTCAGGTGCTACCACAGTTTGTCCGGCAACAATATTACGTAAAGCCATCACCAGTTCACTGGGTTCCATATCTTTTAACAGATAACCCTGTGCGCCATTACGTAGGCATTCGACCAGATCCTGTTCCTCATTACTTGTAGTAAGCATCACAATAGGGAAGGTAAATCCAGTAGCCCTCAGCCCAGCTAACACTTCCAGACCCGTCATTTCAGGCATCCGCATATCAAGCAACAGAACATCAGGTAAAAGTTCGCGTGCTTTCATAAAACCATCACGGCCATTTCCTGCTGTATCAATCACTTCAATCCCATGTCTTTCAAGCAGGGTTTCTAGTCCGCTACGAAATAGCGTATGGTCATCAACAATTAGTACGCGCATAATTTTTTATATTAGTACGAACTTTTCTTTTAGTTCGCTTTTGGATTCACTCTGTTCAAGAGAAAAAGATAATTGTACTCTCGTTCCTTCACCCGGTTCACTTTCAATTTTCAGATCTCCTCCCAGATATCGGGAGCGTTCTTTCATAATGGTCAGGCCGATGTGTTCCCCCGGATGCCCACTAAATGCCGGACGGCTCATTCCACGGCCATCATCTTCAATCAGTATGTCATAGTTTTGTTGTTCATCACATCGCATCAATACTCGTACCGTATTTGCATGGCTATGTTTTCTGATGTTTGCAAGAGATTCTTGGATAATACGCAGCACCTGCATTTCCTGATTTGCTGGTAGTATGGATGCGTCCCACTCTTTTTGAAGTAATACATGCATGCCGGTTTGCTTGCGGAAATTGCTTATCAAATCTTCAAGTGCCGGCATCAGCCCTTTTGCATTCATAGGTGCTCTGAAGTGAGCCAGCAGCTCACGTAACTCAGAATATGCTTCATCCAGGCCACCCTTTATTTGCTGAATTTCTCTTTGCAGGGTCTGTTCCTGATAGGCCTCTTCAAGCGTTTCATCGAGCATACTTACCTGAAAACGAAGACTGGCAAGTGTTTGTGCTAATGAATCATGTAACTCATGTGCTAAAGCATTACGTTCCTTGATAATAGAAAGTCTTTTTGACTCCTCATCAAGACGCGCCTTTTCTATTGCCATTCCCAGATGCTGGCCGATGCTAGAAAATAGGGTTTTTAAATCCCGGTTTGACTCCACAGCATCCGGTTCTACAAACAGGTTGTATACGCCAAGATTTTTACCGTGATATTGCAGCGGTACGGCTATCATTTCAGCATCATCACGCAGTAAAGGCATGCCGAGCATTTTATTGCAGGAGGTAATTCCTTTCTGAAATAGCACTTCACCCTGAACGACAGCATTGCCACATAGACAATTATCAATAGAGACATTTTTCTCTTGTTCCAGAACACTTGGATTCAAGCCTATGCTGGCAATCAAATCCATTCCGCCACTTTCATTTCTTAGTCTGACGGTACCTGCTTTGGCATTCACCAGTTCCTGCATACTATGCAGGAAACGGGTTAACATCCCCTTAACATCATTTGATGTATTTACGCTGGTGGCGACATCATATAGAACCTGAAGTGATTTGGTTTTTTGTGCAAAAGCTGCTGTTTGTCGCTTTACCTCATCTTCCATATTACGTGTCACTAATTGCAGGTAATCAGTGAGGTTGTTGATATCTTTTGATACTTCCTTAAGTTCACCCATTTCATCAATTTCAAGGCGAACCTCAAGATTCCCTGAGCGAACAGCATCAGACCAGCGTGTCAGGCGATCAGTCGGTTCGATTAATGCTCTTTGAAACGCAGAGATCAATGCAAACATTAACAACACGCCAACCCCCGATAAAAGAGTGGCAAATATTTCCGCAGTTGATGCATGCTCTGAATTGTCCAGAAGATTGAACGTGAGGGTGATGAAAAGAACCAGGAAAAGTGTTGCTAATGTAATAAAAAGTGTGCGAAATCTTTGAGTAGTCGGCAGTTTCTTGGCCTGACCAAGAAACAGGGTATTTCCAATACGGGCAAAAACCTCCACCAGCAGGCTTTTCTTATTGGGAACAGGATCAGTTTCGTGTAATAGGTCCATTATCTTCTCAGATTGCGTACAGGGCAGGGTAGTCTAACACGACGTGTCGCAGAAAATGGAACACCATTTGATGTTACGGATGAAAATCTATCAACTACAGCTGCTACATCCTCCGCTCCCGCAACTCCCACCACTTTCAACCGGAGGAGTGTAATTACTGTCATTAGGATTTAAAAATATAAAACGGTAATCTCCTTCAGTGATCTCGACATAATCCAGGGTGGCGCCATTGAGAAGAGGTCCATATTGAGGGGCAAAGATTATATCAACACCTTCACATTTAAAAAGCATGTCATCATCTTTAACATTATCAAATCCTAGTCCATATTCCAGTGAGCCATCTTGATTCTCTTTGGCTGCAAGACGCAACGCCATGCCTTCTGATTGACTCTGTGCAGCAGCTGTCCTGACCTGTTTGGCAGCCTCAATAGTCAATGTAATCATCTGTTTAGTACCTCTTTATTAGTATTCGCTAAATTCTCTTAGTAACAATATGAACCGATCATAAAAAAACAACTGTAATGGGCTAAAAACTCCATTTTGTCGCTTCTTTACTAACTATAAAACCACAAAAACGGTCAACCCAGTGATTATCTATAACATCGCGCTGATGGATATAGTTGGCCAACAGATTTTTTATAATAATGCCATCGTAACCTGGGACAATTCCAACACCTCGATGGATTTTATACGCAAACTGACAATTATCTGGCAGATTGGCAACACTTGAATAATGAAATTCATGAACGGCTTTCAGCTTCTCTCCTATATCTTCACCCCATGGATGGTAAGAAGTTTGTTCTATTGAAGCATACCCCCGTCCGACAGGCTTCGTTGATAAGGAAACATCACCCGGAATAATCCCTACCATTGCAGCAAGTTGCCCGTGCCAGTCAATACTGCGACATAAATACATTAACCCACCGCATTCTGCATAAGTGGGTAGTCCTGAATTGATGGCATTGAAGATTGATTCACGCATTCCACTATTTTGCTGCAACTGCAGAAGATGGGTTTCTGGAAAACCGCCTCCAATAAACAAGCCATCTATGTTCTGCGGTAGGCATTTGTCATGTATTGGGCTGAATGATAACAGTTCAACGCCTAGTGCTTTAAAGCGCTCGAGATCGGATGTGTAATAAAACCCGAAAGCCTCATCCATAGCAATAGCTACTCGCAACTTCCTGGATAATGTGGATGGTTTGTCCTTCAGCTCAAACATCAAATGTGGTGCAACAGCCGTACTGGCTATTTGTTTAAGCTTCTCAAGATCTATGTGTTGGCTGATGTTTTCGGCAATGGTTTCAATTTGTTGTTGGGAGCTTTTACTTTCATTGCCCGGTATCAGACCCAGATGACGCTCATCTATGGTAATAGAACTGTTTCGTAGTACAGTTCCGACTATAGGTATATCGCAATAATGGGTAATCACCTCGTGAAGTCTTTGTTTATGTCGCGCTCCTGCGACATTATTAAGAATGATACCTGCAATATTAAGCTCAGGATCAAAGTTTAAAAAACCCTGTATCAAAGGAATTATACTACGTGTTGCACCTTTGACATCAATAACAAGAATAACAGGGGCATTTAATAGCTTGGCCAGTGCTGCATTGCTTTGTGTGCCTTCAACATCCAGGCTATCAAATAATCCCATATTGCCTTCAATAATGCTTATATCAGACAACTCATCCAGACGATGAAACTGTCCAAGAATCTCGTTATGAGACATGGTATTGAAATCGAGATTAAAGCAGGCAGAGCCACTGGCAATTGATAGCCACATGGGATCTATGTAGTCAGGACCTTTTTTAAAACTTTGAACCTCTAGCCCCTCAGCTTTGATTGCAGCACATACACCGAGGGTAATTGTAGTTTTTCCCGATGATTTATGTGGAGCTGCAATGAAAAGGTGTGACATATCAATTATACCGTTGAGGTAGAGTAGGAGAAACGATTATGAAAATTATAAATTCATTATACCAGTCATAGGGATAAGATGATGTTTAGGGAAAGATATCACAGGCGAAAAAAAACCGATGGAAAAACCATCGGTTTTCTATACCTGAAGACTATTAACCTTTATGGTGCGGATCAACCATTTCATCAGCAAGGCTGGATGGCAAGAAACGCAACGCACGGGTTGCCACTGCTACGATAGTCAAAGCAACGGCTACGCCCATTATCCCCAGAAGTATCTCAGCTAACGTAGGCATATAGCTGTTTACAACCCCATCGGCAAAACTACTGCTGACTTCATACCCAGGGAAATTAACTAATGGGAAAGCCTGTCCACCGATTAAAATGACATAGATTTGGGCCAAACCACCTAAAAGTACCATGACTGAAGCGATAGCAATTAAACCATTGTTTTTCCCCGTTAAAGGGTGATAGATCAGAATAAGTGGAATAATTGATCCTAATAGTATTTGAACCACCCAGAACAGAAGGGTATACACACCGCCACCAGCAAGAACAAATGACTCAACCGCGTGATGCTCTGTGGCATATAGATTGGTTAAGTGATAAACCATAACAAAGTAGAGAACTGCACCGATAAATACACCCAAAAGGTTTTTGAGGCGCTGGATTATTGCATCTCCCAAAGGACGCTCTGTCATTTTATAGGTGGCCATTAATACCAAAATGAAGAAAGCCAGCCCAAAGGAGAAAGACATAACCACAAACATAGGTGCCATCAATGCTGCATCATAGGCTTGTCGTGCAACAAGCCATCCAAAAATAGAACCTGTACCAGTGGTAAGTATTAAGCGCCACACAAAGGCTACAAAACCTACGTTTTCCTTATATTTATTCATGCGCTTTTCCATCATCGTCCACAAATAAACGATGACGATGGCAAGAAAGCCATTATAAAGAATGATATTCCAGGCAAATATTGACTTAAAGTTATAATGGGTCATTGCAATGATGAGACGGTCAGGGCGGCCTAAATCAAGAACCAGTACTGTTAAGCCACCTAGCAATAATGCAACAGCCAAAAGTGCAGAAAGAGGTGCTAATGGCTTATACATCTTTTTACCAAATACTGAACCTATGGATGCAACATTAAGTGCACCTGATGCAGCGACAATCAGAAATATTGCAAATACATGCGGCATACCCCAAACAATCTGGTTGTTCATGCCTGTTACCCAATGGCCATTATGTTCCATGAACCATGTGGCACCTAAACCAATAAGAATGATTGCACCAAGGAGAGCCATCAAAGAGTAAAACCCTTTGCTCTCATCAACCTGTGTGTAGATCGTTTTTTTCATATCATTTTATCCAGCGTCTAATTAGATGCCCTTGTAACGCACACCAGGGTTCAACCCAAGGTCCGCCCGAATTTGTGTCGTAGCGTATGTGGCTACCTGTTTGGCAATTTCACTGTTTTTATCATTCAGATCACCCACGATGATGGCGTTATGTCCAATCGCATTACATGCCTGTGCACATGCAGTAGTACCATCACCGGCATCTATCTTGTGTACACACAAGGTACATGCTTCTACCGTGCCCTTGCCGCGAGGCATATGTTCACGTTGATCTTCAATGGATTCATGAATAAATGAACGAGCTTTATAAGGGCAGGCCATCATACAGTAGCGACATCCGATACAGATATGTCTGTCAACCAGCACAATCCCGTCAGCACGTTTAAAAGAAGCACCTGTAGGACATACATCCGCACAAGGTGGATTTTCACAATGCTGACACATCATAGGTAATGAATGTGTACTACCAGTGGATTTATGTTTTAGCTCAACCTTTCTAATCCATTGCGCTTGTTGTGGCTTGGAAGAGTTTTTCTCAGAAGAGCCCCAGCCATTTTCAGACTGACATGCAGAAACACAGGCGGTACAGCCGTTTTCACACTTGTTGGTGTCAATTAGCATTCCCCAACGTTGAGCATTGGATACAGCTTCATCGAGAGGTTTTGCCTGTGAGCTTGTGTAAAGCATCACACCAGGGGCAAGCGTAATACCTGCAATACCCTTTGCCGTGGTAGAAAGGAACTCGCGACGAACTTGATTTGGTTTATTCATTTCGCTCATTGAATAGCACCTGTATGATTTTTGTTCGTAGCCATTTGATTCAGCCAGATAGATGACACGCTATGTATGCTTTTGAGCGTTTTCATGTCAGGGGTCAACCCATCGATAGCATATTCAGCAGCCATTTCAGGTCTGGTCGCATGACATTCAAAGCAGTCAAGTCTTACGCCGGCAAAACTATGACAGTTCTTACAAAAGTGCTCTTCGCTTTGAGCTGCTTTTGAACCTTCTGCTGGTACATGGCAATCCAGACAGGCTTTTAGACTGTGCTTTTCAGTGCGAATACCCAAACGCATCGTCTCATCTCGATGTGACTTAAGGTAATCCATATGGTTTTTTCGCATTTCAACAGTATCTTCAACGCACTGCTCACCTTTTAAAGGCTTTGGAATATTTAGCCCCGAATCACCAGCCATTGCTGGTATTGAAAACAATACCAGCAGGGCAGTAAAAAGAGCGGGAAGCTTATTTGTTCGCTTCATCAGTCTCACCTTTGGTTTAGTCACCCATTCCCATGTCGATATAGCCGGTTGGGCATACATCAGCACAGATATGACAACCGATACAACGTGAATAGTCTGTGTAAACATATCGGCCAGTTGTTTTGTCTTTAGCTGGTGTTTTATGAACAGCATCCTGTGGGCAGAAAACAACACAGTTATCACACTCAAAACACATACCACAACTCATACAACGCTTGGCTTCGCCAATCACCTCATCCTCGGTTAATGGAACCAGTCTTTCCTGATAGTTACCGATAACATCTTCAGCGGTTACCTCAATATGGCTACGCTTGAAACGTGGAGTCTCTTTAAAGTGTCCAAGGAACAGGCTGTCTGCAGGTATGATTTCATGTGCAGAACGATCCTCATAGTTATGGACAGCATAGTCACTGTCAGAGGTGCCACGAAGACCAACATCAATGTCTTTCATGGTCAGATCGCCACCCTTATCATCTGCTTTGAAAATACCAGGGGTGTGACCTGTTTCATTCAGCTTGGCAATCAGGTTGAAGTGATGAACATCGACTTTTGGACGATGTTTTGATGGTTTTTTGTTCAAGAATGCATCAATAGTTTCAGAAGCACGCGCTGCATGACCAATTGCAGTAGTCAGCAGGTGTGGGCGAATGATGTCACCAACTGCAAAGAAACCTGGCTTATTAGGAACCTGGAAGCTCTTGTCAGCATCAATCAGGCCACGATCATTGGCAATGCCATCCATGCCGGTTAAATCACCAGTTTGACCGATAGCAGACACAATTAACTCTGCATCGATAACATACTCACTACCTTCAACAGGTGTTTTACCGTCCGCTTCAAGCTTGACAACTTTCAGGCCAGTAGCACGACCATTAGCACCTTTGATAACTTCAACAGGGCTTAACTGACCAATGATTTCAATACCCTCGCGAGTAGCATCTTCAATTTCATGTTCGGCAGCTGGCATGTTTTCGATGGCTGAACGAGAAATCAGGGTGACATCAGCGCCATCACGAGCTGCTGTAGCTGCTACGTCATGTGCAGTTTGGTTGATTATGATGTGTTCAGGACGATCTTTTTCATTTTCTACAGTGATATTACCAAGACGACGTGCAACCGATGCTACGTCAATAGAAGTATCACCACCACCGATAACCAGCACCTTGCCAGATACGTGCTTCAGACGGCCTTCATTGAACGCAGCCAGGAATGCAACACCGGTAATACAGTTAATCGCATCAGCACCTTCAATCGGAAGTGCACGTCCTGATTGAGCTCCCATGGCAAAGACAACAGCATCGTAATCTTTTTCAACCTGTTCCAGAGAAACATCAACACCAATTTTGGTCTTGGTCTGTACATCTACACCCATGTTGGTAATACGCGCAATTTCACCATCAAGTACATCACGTGGCATACGATAACCAGGAATACCGTAACGCATCATGCCACCAAGCTGCTCATTGTTGTCAAAGATAGTTACAGCATGGCCTAAACGACGTAACTGATAGGCACAGGCCATTCCACCAGGACCACCACCAATAATGGCGACTTTCTTGCCTGTGTCAGCACCTGTCTCATAACTAAAGTTATTAGCTAATGCCTGATCACCAATATACTGTTCTACAGAGTTGATCCCGACATGGTCATCAACCATATTACGATTACAGCCATCTTCACATGGAGCAGGGCAGACGCGACCCATGACAGAAGGGAATGGGTTGGCATTGGTTGCACGACGGAATGCATATTCCTGCATGGTAACGCCTTCACCTTCAGGCTTCTCAATACCGCGAACAATATCAAGCCAACCACGGATATCATGTCCAGAAGGGCAACTACCCTGGCATGGTGGAGTGCGGTGAACATAAGTAGGGCACTTATGAGTCCAGCTTGCTTGCCAGATATTTTCACTATTTTCCATCATGTCTGGATTTTCACCGTCTTTATAACGGCGGAATGTAAATTCTTTATTCATGTTGTCGCTAGAAGTAGCCATGCGTTGTAATCTCCTATGCCAAAACCATTATGAACTGCTGTTTAACAGTCACACTCTATATATAAATCTTTTTACTCTTCTGATGCGTCTTTAGCAGACTCATCTGTATCATCATCCAAATCTGATTCCTGCTCAGACCCGGTCATCACCAGAGCTTCGCCAACCAGTTGATGGGTGCTGACTATCATGTCCATCGGGAATTTGTAGTAGGGCAGAATCTTTGCAAACTGGGCTTTACAGATTGCACAGATCGCCGCAAGGTGGGTTACACCATTGTCATCAACTACTTCTTTGAGTGCTTCCATACGTGGAAGTGCACCTTTTACACGGATCTCCATCAAATCATCGGTGAGCAAACCACCTCCACCCCCACAACAGTAGGTTTTTTCTTTGATGGTGTCTGGATCCATATCTACATAGTTGTTACATGCTGCTTTGATAACGGCGCGGGGAATATCAAATTGTCCACCAGACCATGAACCCATGCGACTACCACGCGCAACATTACAGGAGTCATGGAAGGTCACTGTACGCCAGTCGTTTTGTGATTTATCAAAGCGCAATTTATTTTGCTGAATCAAATCATAGGTAAATTCACAGATATGCTGTGGAATAGGGTAGCTATGATCTAATTGCTGCTGTAATTTCTGTGCATACTCATCATTTGCATCAGCACCGGAACCCACACCCGCAACTGTGTTCCAGAAGCTGTAAGCTACACGCCAAGCATGCCCGCATTCGCCGACAATAATTCGTTTAACCCCTAGCTCCAGTGCAGCATCACGAATACGCTCTGAAACTTTTTTGAGGTTTGAGTAACTACCAATAAACATGGAGAAGTTTGCTGCCTCAGCTGCATGTGAACTCAACGTCCAGCTAACTCCAGCTTCATGAAACACCTTGGCATAACCCATCAGGCCATCGATATGTGGCTCGGCAAAGAAGTCAGCAGAAGGGGTTACCAGAAGAATGTCAGCACCTTTGACATCTATCGGCATTTTGACAGGTAGACCGGTGTCTTCCTCAATCTCCTCTTCGAACTCAGCCAATGTAGCTTTCAGTGCAGGACCAGGTAGTCCCAGGTTGTTACCAACGGTCTGAACTTTACCAAGGATCTCGTTACAGTACTTTTGACCATGTCCAATAGCATCCATAATTTCACGGGCAGCCATAGATATTTCTGCAGTATCAATACCATAGGGACAAAAGACAGAACAGCGGCGACACTGCGAACACTGATGATAATAGCTGTACCACTCATCCAGAACTTCACGAGTCATATCACGAGCGCCAACCAGCTTGGGGAAATATTTTCCAGCAAAGGTGAAATAACGGCGATATACACTACGTAAAAGGTCCTGACGTGCCACAGGCATGTTTTTAGGATCGGCTGTGCCCTGCAGATAATGGCATTTATCAGTGCAAGAACCACATTTCACACAAGCATCAAGATATACCCGTAGCGAACGGTATTTACCAAGAAGTTCACCCATTTTCTCAATGGCTTTTTCTTCCCAATTCTCAACCAGCTCACCAGGAAAACCTAGAGGGGTTTGATGGTTCTCTTTTGCAATAAATGGGCTTAAATGTGCAGTTGCATCTGCTTCTAATGCAGTTGGTGCATTAGGAAATTCTCTAAACTCTGGCGTTTGGAAATCGGCCACGCGATGCTCCTTCGTCTACTCTGAAACTTAGGTTATTTGTCAAGTTCACGTGCCCATGGGGCGACGTGGCGCTGCTCACGAGGATTATCAACCTGATTACGGGTCGGGCTGAAAAATACTCCGGGAGCATGGAGTAATTTGCTGATCGGGAAGATGATCATTAACACTGCAACCAATGCAAGATGAAGCAGCAATGGAAAATCAGTAGGTAGTTCACGAATATCAAAAACCATCAATCCCAACATGAACTGTTTAACCATCACAATGTCTGTGTGGTCGAGGAATTTCATATTTAGTCCACTGATAGCAATCAATACCAGCAATGCCAAAATTAAATGGTCAGAAGGAACGGAAATATAACGAATGCGCTCAACAAACAAGCGTCTAGCCCATAGTCCCAAGAGTCCCGCTAACATAGCCAGACCAGCATATATTCCAAATGGTTGGGCAATGACAATGACATCCCATACCGGATCCTGGAAATAGCGGAAGTGGCGTAAAATAACCAGAGCCAGGCCAACATGGAACAGGTAGCCAAACAACCATATCCATTTATTGGACTTGAACAGACTTTCAAAAAGCACGACTTCACGAGCCATGCGTAACACCACGCCACTTTGGGTCACAGGAGCGGGAGTTGTAGGAATCTTTAAAGGTGCAGGAGTTTTAGCATATTGACGGATCTTTACAGCTAATCCGACTACAAACAAAACTGTTGCCACATAAAATAGGAGTGCATAGAGCACTGACATCTATCGACCCTCCGAGTATACGGAAAAAAATTTATAAGCGAAGGGGTCACTGACCCCTTCGGATATATGACTTAGATACAGCCAGTTGGCTTAGGAAGACCACCGATCTTACAAGCTTGCTTCGCAGGACCATATGGGAATAACTCATACAGGTACTTGCTGTTGCCTTTCTCTTTACCAAGCTTCTTACCAATTGCCTTGGTTAATACACGAACTGCAGGAGCAATTTGATACTCCTCGTAGTACTCACGTAGAAAATCAATGACTTCCCAGTGTGATTCAGTCATTTCTACGTTTTCAGTTTTAGCAAGTTCAAGTGCTGCGTCTCTTGTCCAATCTGCAAGATTTAACAGATAACCTTCTTCATCAGTTTCTAGCTCAGTGCCGTTTACATTAAGACCCATTGGTTTATCTCCTGTAGGGTTAGTTTTTAATTACAACCAGCTTTGAAGTTTTTCGTTGTCACACGAAAGATCTACAAAACCGCTATAGTCTATCAGCTGAACGCCATCTAGTACTTTATCGGCAATGCCACGAGCTTTAACATCAGCCTCGAGGGCATAAACAGTCATAGAGTCCATAGCATTCTTTACATCACCTGCTACTGCGCTATTGCTAAGCACACCGTATACACCATCTTCGATTAATAAAATGGCACTACCGGCTTTAGCACATGAGAGACAGCTTTGAAGCGAGTTCTTCTCGAATGGTGATTTGTTAATAATATGCAACATTTGAAATCTCCCGCTTAGAAGCTTAGAACGATGTCGTTTTCTTCCATCAAATCAGCGATCTCATTGCGATCAACCAAAACGATAGAATCTCTTTCAGCCCAGTCATCATCTTCATCTTCCCAGACTAGATGTTGAAGATCATCCAGACCTAGACCACGCTCTTCCAATGATTGTTTGTCGACATATATCTTGGTAACTTCGTAATCACCTAATGCAGAGTAGGTTGGTGAAAAGTTTTTGTTTTCGATGCCTGATGTGTCCTGACCTTTAGTCAACTGGAAAACACCATCATCCATAAACAATAAGCTAACATCTTGCTCAAAAGCCGCACCTATCAGCACAACTTCCAAAGACTCTAATGCATAAACGGTTCCGTATGGCGCTTTGCGATTTACATACAGGAATTTTTTAGTACTCATAATCTATAACTCCTAATGTTTAGTCGCCGAAGACAACCAGTCTATCTGACTGAATGCCGCCTTCGATAAGCTGTCCCAACCCGGAGATACGAAAACCTGGTGCCAGGTTATCTGCATCTTTACCATTACGCTTTGACTCTTCAGCATCTGCGATGCCGCGGCGTTGAGCCGCAGCAACACAAACAACAAGATCAAGGTTATGTTTCTCTGCCAGTTCACTCCAGCGATTAACTATATTGCGATCATCCTGAGGAGGAGTAGTCAGGCGGGTCGCATTGTTAACACCATCGTGATAGAAGAACACACGAAATATTTCATGCCCCTTTTCCAGCGCAGCTTTAGTGAATTGATATGCACTATCAGATGCCTGATGTGTATAGGGTCCTTCACTAACTTGAATCGTAAACTTCATCTTGATACCCCAATTAGAAACGGATGTGAGCAGATGCGTTCAGGTTCGCACGACCACCACGCCAGTTATCAATGTGATACTTGGTAAATGGAAGACCGGTTTTCTCAAAGAATTGTGGCCAGCCAATACGCTCAGCCCATTCACCCATGCGCTCCCAATCTTTAGCATCTTCTTTATATGCAGCCAAAATCTTCTTAACAACATCAGCAACTTCTGGCCAACGTGGTGCATTGTTAGGGATGCCAGCAGCAACAAGCTTGTGGAAGCTTGGCTTGCTACGAGTACTTGAGTGCTTACCACCAACCCATATTGCAAACTTTGAATGCTCAGGATCGTTGATTTGCATAGGAGGACAAGGAGGGAAACATGCGCCGCAGCAAACACATTTCTTTTCATCGATCTCAAGTGAAGGCTTACCATTAACCATTGCAGGACGAATTGCCGCAACTGGGCAACGTGCAACAACTGATGGACGCTCACACACATTAGCAACCAGATTATGGTTAATTTTTGGTGGCTTAGTGTGTTGAATGTTAATTGCAATATCACCTTGTCCACCACAGTTAATCTGGCAGCAAGAGGTAGTGATATGTACATGGTTAGGCATATCTTCATTCTTGAACTCATCAAAGAGCTCATCCATCAGTGCTTTTACAGCGCCAGATGCGTCAGTACCAGGAATGTCGCAGTGCATCCAGCCTTGAGTATGTGACAGCATACGAACTGAAGGGCCTGTTCCACCAACTGGGAAACCAGCTTCTTCACATGCGTCAATCAGTGGTTGAACCTTTGCTTCATCTGTAACCATGAACTCAAGAGCTGAACGCATAGTAAAACGAATAAAGCCATCAGCATAATCGTCAGCGATTTGAGCGATTTTACGGATAGTATGTACGTCTAGCTGACGGCAGCTACCTGCTTTAACAGTCCAGACTTTGTCACCACTTTTAGCAACATGTAAAAGAACACCATTTTGTGGACGCTCATGATAACTCCACTGGCCATAATTCTTTTCCAGAACCGGGTGCATATATGGTTTCCAATCTGGAACCCCTGTTTCATCAGGCATACGAGGTGCAGACATATTGTTACCTCCAAAGTTTATTCATTTGTTCGGGGAGCTTAACCCCCCAACTAAAATCGGTTATGTGTAAAAAAGAGCAGTGCTAATTAAGCCTTGCGCTCTGCCCATTTTGCTGCTTCCTCATCCCAGTCATCCATACGTACATATGGGTTGGTGCGTGGTGCTGAGATCATGTTTGGATCAATCTCTACGCCAATACCTTCCAGGAAGTTTTGCAGGCCAATACGGTCAATCATTTCGCCACAACGCTCATGCTCAAGTGCATTTTCAGCGAAGAAATCGATCATCTCACCAGAGAGCTCTTCAAGTTCATCCATACCTTCTTCGGTATCGACTTTCATGAAAGGAACAATCACTGTGCCAAACAGGTCACCGATTTTGAGGGTACGCTTACCACCAACAAGTACGGTTACACCTTTGTCATCTCCAGGAGAGAGAGCTTTGGTCATTACATTGATGCAGTGCATGCAACGAACACAGTTCTTGTTGTCAACATCAAGAGTGTCATCGTCATTTAACGCTAATGCATTGGTTGGGCAGCGGGTAATTACGTTATCGATAATGTATTTACGACCTTTATCGGCAACATATTGCTTAACCGCATCCTGGTCGACTTTCATATCGTCACGCCATGTACCAATGATTGCCTGGTCTGCACGCTGAGTAGCATTTGAGCAGTCATTTGCACAACCAGATAATTTGAACTTCCATTTATATGGAAGTGCAGGACGGTGCATGTCATCAAGGAAAGCATTGATTAACTGACGTTGTGCAGTGTAGCTATCAAAGCATGCATGCTCACAACGAGCCATGCCAACACAGGTAGAAGCAGTACGCAGTGCAGGACCTGCACCACCCATATCAAATCCCATCGCATTGATTTCATCAAAACATGGTTGAACTGCATCAGTAGTACAACCCTGCATCATCAGGTCGCCAGATTGTCCATGTGCACAGATAAGACCGGAACCATGCTTTTCCCAAACATCACAGAATTTGCGAAGCAGGTCAGAGGTGTAGTGGAAACCTGGTGCAGGCATAATACGTAGGGTGTGGAATTCAGCAGCTGCAGGGAACAGAGGCTTCTCGTTTTCATCCTTCAATTCGGTAAAGCGAGGAATTACGCCACCACCATAACCAACTACACCTACAGTACCACCTTTCCAGTAGCCTTTGCGGGTGCGGTATGATGTTTCTAATTGGCCGAGAAGATCGACCATCATATCGTTATCTTGTGCCAGTCGCTTAATACCGGTAATAAAGCTAGGCCAAGGTCCTGTCTCCAGTTGGTCGAGAAGTGGAGTATCGTGTAGCTGTTTTGCCATTCGTTATTTTCTCCTGAGTTTTTACTCATCTTCAATCTTGAATCATTATTAATATTTATTAATAACAAATCTTAAGTTAGTGATTGAAAAATACCAAAACGGGTCATTTCCAATATGAACGCAAGTTTAGAGTTTTCTAATGCATTAATTAAATAATTCTTAAGGGGTGCAGTAGGAGAGGCGTTATATCCTAAATGGGATATACCCACCTTTGTTGGAATATGCTTATTTACTAATGAATATTATTTATTATCTTTATAATTCAATTAGTAAGAGCTTATAGATGATGTAAGCAGTAATAAACAAATTTGTACGACCATTAAAACAGTAAATTAGGTAATTCTAAAATTCTCTTGAGATTAACAGCCAATATCCGCATATTATTGCATCTGGTGATTATTTAGGAATTAAAAAGCCATGCTCAACCTGAGTGAAGTTCTTATACAGAATCCACAAATAGACTCTTTTGAAGAGTTAACAGCATTAATCAAAGAGAAATCAAAAACAGAGATATTTTTCCGAATTGATGTTAAACCTCAATTCGGTGACACCCCGGAAAATTGGGAAGATCGCCTTGAAGCGATGTTTACATAAAATTCATACTCATTGGTCTATTTAGTAAATGAAAGATTATCTAAATCTTAATACGGGAATCAGTTCAGCAGAAGATGCTGAAGATGCAATTAAACCCACGGCACTCCTTGAGAACAGGTTGTTGCTGTTGGATAAAGAGCTGGAAAGTCTGGCAACAGAAGATGTTGAGCGAGCCAGACATCTAATTGAAAAAGGCTATATATATATAGATCTCTCACGCCTAGAAGAAGCGAATCAATGTGGGCATGATGCATTCAAACTGGCTATAACCAATGAACATTGGCAGTATGCGGTTGAAGCTCTTGATGTGATCTTTATGTCTGAACAAACCGATGCGGTCATTGCGCTTGGTCACGGCATCTGGCTGGCAGTCACCTTCCCCATAGATCCGGAACTGAGCATTGCAATGCTGCAACATCTGATTGATGAAAGTCCTGATCGCTCTGATGGTGCCGCTGTTGCCGCAGCTACTGCATGTTATATTGTTAGTATCCGCATTGAAGACCCCAAAAAACGTTCAGATCTCACTTTCTTTACAAATCAACTGTTAGGACAGGTCGCACGTAAACATTCTCAAGTGGAAGAACAGGAGATATTTGACTTCTGGGTAGAGCAATTGGAACTAAACTCACCTGAAAAATTCATTCCCCGACTAGCACAGGTAGTTGATGTGATAGTTGATAACAACTGGTGGTTTGACCGTGATGAGATCCGTCAAAAAATACCCGAGGATGCATCAGTGTGATGTGGCAAGAAGAAGAACAGATCGAACAGAACCCTAAAATACCAGATGATGTGGTAGATCTCGCTTTCAGTATGAGTAGCGGTCCGCTACCTTTTGATCATGCCGAATTGCTTTTTAATGCCATACATCACTATCTACCCTGGTTTAATAATGAAACCCAATGTGCTCTACATCATATACATGCGGCAGAATCAGGGAATGGTTGGGAAAGACCTGAAGGTGATGATGCACTAATATATCCGTCAAAACGCACCAAATTGATCTTGCGTTTACCTTCACATCGACTTAATGATGCAAAAACACTTGAGAACCAGCAATTACAATTAAATGATGATATTTGCATAAAGTTAGGTGAATCTAAAAGCAGGTTAATAAGCGTCACTACGGCGTTATATGCTCGACATATGCTTTTAGCTGATAGCAATGAGAGTGAAAGTGCTTTTATTAATGAGTGTATAGAAGCACTGACAAATATGGAAATTCGTTTTAAGAAGATACTGGCTGGCAAAAGCCATAACATGAAAATTGGCGAGAAAATTTTTCAAACTCGAAGCTTGTTTATTGCTGATTTAAAAATCGATGATGCATTTAAACTTCAACAAAACGGATTGGGGAAATTTCAGCACCTTGGGTGTGGGGTGTTTATACCACACAAAACAATCGGTTGATTTATCAATATATTACGAATATAACTTAACAACATACTTTAAGGAGACTAAATCATGAGTTATGAGGTAAATGGTAATACTATCGCAGCAAATGCAAATGGTTATCTTGAAAACATTGATGACTGGAATGAAGATGTAGCTGCAGTAATCGCTGCTGCAGAAGGTATTGAACTCAATGACAAAGCATGGGATTTAATTAACTATTTACGTGATGAGTTTATAACTAATGGTGGCAATCAGCCAAATGATCGCACCATTGTAAAAGCCATGTCTGACAAATGGGGAGAAAAGGTTAATTCAAAGGATCTCTATACACTTTTCCCTATGCAGCCTTCAAAACAAGCTGGAAAGATTGGTGGTCTTCCAGAGAGTCGTCGTAAAGGCGGTTATTAAAAGAACACGTCCTAAACCATCAAATGCACATCAATAAATGGTGTGCATTTGATTTTTTCCTTCCATCAAGCATTTTTTTTATAAAAATTCATACAGGCTAAAACTTCGTTATGCGTGTTAAAAGCAAATGGCATAAAAAAACAGCCAAATCCATTGAAGAAATAGCGGGCGTTGCTGCCTACATTGCCTGGCGAGCATCACGCTCAATGATCGATAAGATGTATGGGGCTGGTTTTAACTTTAAAACCAGTGAAGAGCTTGTTGAAACCATTGCAGAGTTAAATGCTTTTTTACTTCAGGTTGCAGGTTCTATGGCATATACACAGCTTTCGACAGAGGAGTTCCCAAAGTTTATTCATGCAATGGCGCTTAAATTAGCTTCAACACTGGAAGAAAATCAACGTGAAGAGCTTGGGACAGGTGATTATCTGAAGAATAATATCAACCATTTAAATCAAAGATTATCCGAATATTCAGAGTTCAATTTCAGCGATGGTGAACCTGGCTTCCCAGCCAAGCGGTTTTTGGGTAATCTTATCGAAACAATTATGTTAAAAAGTGGTAACAAATGGGTAGCCGAGCAAGTAGTCGAAGTAGAAGCCCCCGAACTTGTTTCTAACCTTAAAAAAGGGATCATCAGTCTTTTTGAACAACATCAGCAAACACAAGAAACAACAGCTGAATAAATCATATTTTAGGAACCCTAGTGAGAGCTGGACGATTTATCACATTAGATGGTGGTGAGGGTAGCGGTAAAAGTACCAACCTAGCTTACATCGAGCAGGTCATTAAAAACCATGGAAAAGAGGTAATAGTTACCAGGGAGCCAGGTGGCACTGAAATTGGTGAAAAGATCCGTACTATTTTACTGGATCGTTCTAATCATCACATGGATGAAGATACCGAACTTCTATTGATGTTTGCTGCAAGAGCACAACACCTTAAACAAAAAATTATTCCAGCACTCCAACAGGGTAAATGGGTGCTAAGTGATCGTTTTGTTGATGCATCGTATGCCTACCAGGGAGGAGGGCGCGGAATTGATAGCGAGCGAATTCAACAGCTAGACCAATGGGTAAGAGGGGATTTTAAGGCTGATCTAACCATCTACCTTGATTTGGATGTAGAGGTTGGTATGCAACGCGCTAAAGAGCGAGGTGCACTGGACAGGTTTGAAGTAGAACAGATGTCCTTTTTTGAGCGTGTTCGCTCCGTTTATTTACAAAGAGCACAACAGGATCCAGAACACTATGCAATAATTGATGCATCACCTTCACTTGAATTGGTGCAAAAACAGATAGATGCTGTACTATCACATTATTTGGAAAACTACTAACCACACAAGAATATGAAACCGTTTATTTGGCAAAAAGATCAGTGGAAAAAGGTTGGTTGGTCATTACAAAACGGTCGTCTTACACATGCACTCCTTCTGACTGGGATATCGGGTTTGGGTAAAGCTGTATTTGCACAAGCCTTAATCGAAAAGATTCTTTGTTCTAACCCAACAAACACATCTTGTGGCCAATGTCAGAGCTGTCATTTACTTAGTATCAATAGTCATCCTGATGTTCTTATCATTTCTCCTGAAGATGGGAAGAAAACTATCGGTATCGATGCGGTGAGAAAAGTACGTGACTTTATATCTTTGAAATCACATATGGGTAACAAGGTGGTTTTTATTAAGGATGTCGAGAACTTTTCAACTGGTGCTGCAAATGCCTTATTGAAAACACTTGAAGAACCAACTGCTAATACTTTCTTAATTCTGACCACGTCAAAAAGTTCTGCCTTACCAGCAACGATACGTAGCCGTTGTCAAATGCTTTTATTCCCTTCAACGTATGCCCATGAAACAGTGGAGTGGTTAGAGCAACAGATTGATAGTGATATCAATCCTCATTCGCTGCTTGAAATCACTAACGGTGCTCCTCTTGCGGTTATTGATTTGGTAAGTAGCAACAATTATCTACATATAAATACGTTTTTACAGGATTTGTCAGAACTTCTACAACTAAAAAGCAATGCAATTAACACTGCAGAGAAATGGTTTAAAAAAGATATTTTAATTTTTGAGTGGTATTATCAGATCGTTGCACAATTAATCAAACAGGCCACAAACCCGGAACTTGTTAACAAAACAGATCCGTTACAGGTAAAAAGCCTGTTTATAATCTCAAAACTAGGTTTAAATGGCTTATTATCCTTCAATCAGCATCTGGTTAAGGCTCTCAGATTGATAAAAGGTCAAAGTAATAAACAAATGCTACTGGAAAGTCTGTTTTTGATCTGGCAACAACATACATCTTATTCACAGAGGTAAAATATATGTCTGCTAACAACATACGTCAGGGTATTTTGTCATTAAATATTAAAGATAAAAGCGCTCTCTATGCTGCATATATGCCTTATGTGAAAAATGGTGGGTTGTTCATTCCTACAAACAAAGCATACAAGCTCGGAGAAGAGGTCTTTATGCTGTTAAGTTTAATGGAAGAGAAGGAAAAAATGCCTATTGCCGGAAAAATTGTCTGGATCACACCGATAGGATCACAAGGCAACCGGGCCGCTGGAATTGGAATACAGTTTAGTGAGCAAGATGGCGGAAATATTCGTGGAAAGATTGAAACCTATCTGGCGGGCGCAATGAAATCGGATAGACAAACACACACCATGTAATTTTTTACCAGTCCATTTCTATTATCCAATCATTAAATTATGTACCTTGACTCTCACTGCCATATTGATCGCCTAGATTTAACCCCAAATCATAACTCTCTGGAGGATGCTATTCAGACCAGCAGGGAATTGGGCATCTCAAAAATACTGAACGTCTCAATCGGGATGAATAATGTTAAGAGAGTTATCGAAATTGCTGAACAGTTTGACGGTATATATGCATCAGTAGGAACACATCCTAATCAGGTTGAGGAAAATGAGCCTACAATAGAAGACTTAGTGAAGTTGGCTGATCACCCGAAGGTTATAGCAATTGGTGAAACAGGATTAGACTATTTTCGTAGCAAAGGTGATCTTACATGGCAAAAGGATCGTTTTGTAAGACATATTCAAACTGCAAAACAATCAAACAAACCATTGATCATTCACTGCCGTGAAGCACGTGATGATACCTTGGATATTCTAAAAGAGCAGGGTGCTGATAGTGTTGGTGGTGTTATGCACTGTTTTGTTGAAGATATTCAGGCTGCTGAACGTGCCATGGAAATGGGATTTTATATCTCTTTTTCAGGAATTGTAACATTTAATAGTGCTGTTGATTTGCAGGAAGTAGCAAAAACAATTCCTCTTGATCGGCTTCTGGTGGAAACTGATTCTCCATATTTAGCACCGGTTCCATATAGAGGAAAATCAAACAGGCCTGAATATGTCATTCATGTTGCAGAGAAGATTGCATCATTAAGAGGTATATCAGTTGAAGAATTAAATAGTCATGTATGGAATAATTTCCATAAACTATTTGATGTAACTTACTGATATTTAATGATTGTCCTGTGAGCGTTTAAGTCCCATCAAACCATTTTCCAGATATGAAGCATCAAACCCGCGTTCATTTAATAAATAAGCAGCCGACGAACTTCTTCTGCCGGTATCGCAAATCATAATGAATTTTCGCTTCTTATCCAGCAAGTCAGTTTTCATCCTTAACAAATAAAGCGGTATATTTTTACTTCCTTTAATACAGGAGTTTTTGTATTCAGCCTCAAGACGAACATCGATCATAATAGCGCGCTCATCTTTCACCATAATTTTAAGTTTTTCAAAGTCGATATTTTGTAGAATAGGGGCTTTAAGTAGCTCATTAAAATCTTCTTTTCCTAAACGCATCAAGCTACCGTCAGTAAGCATGGTAATAGTTGCATTACGTTTGTTTTCAGATATGAGAGCTTCTTCACCAAAACCTGTTCCTGGTGAAAGTTCAGCTAGTTTAATCACTTTACCCGACTTTCCTGTGACCGTTACGCTACAAACACCCTTTTTAATGTAATAGTAATAATCACCTTCATCACCCTGGTTGATAATAATTTCGTCCTTTTTTACTGAGATTTGTTCCATCTTCATTAAAACAGTTTGAATATTGCTTGGGGGAATGCGGTGAAAGATCTCGGATCGCAACATATTTGTCATCCAGTCAGTATCGTCATCTGAATTTTTATCATCAATATCAGATACGTCATAACTGGTGCTTTGATCCCATGTTAGCAGTAAATCGAGAAAATCATTATCAATGCTTATGTATTTAATGTCTGTTTTGGCAATTGCAGTGGCATGACGAGGAACATGGTGATCAATAGGAAAACGGCTCGATTGTGTACCACCAACTACAGAAGTCTGTTTACCATCTTCAGTAAGAAGTACTACTTCACCTGCAAGAATGTATATGGTTTTCTTATCGCTATCACCGCGATTAAAAAGTTTTTTATCTTTATTTAATTCTAAAATCGTTGTTTTGGTCGCAAGGTCACGCAGGTTGTCAACCGTCAACTCATTGAGGGGAACAAAATTTCTCAAAAACTTAGGATTAAATGTATTCATAAATTACTGGTTATTATATTGGACGATTAACAGAATAATACAATTATATGCACTCTATATAGATACAGCTAGTAGTTGTTGCGCTTATTGAATACTGCGCATAATCATTATTATGTAAAGTTATGTATTTAGGCTTGTATGGCAACTAGGATCTATGAATGATCTGTAGTTTTTATAGCTACAGAAACAGAACAACCACAGCAGCCTCTTCTTCATGCAATATATTAAAAATAGATTTCACAAGAGTTTTTGAATGATTCATCTTGAAGGAATTGTTGTGAAAACCTTTTAAACTCTTTATTTTGCTTTAACGATTGAACGACCTCTGCACTGGCAAGACGAAGTTGCCAGCAACATTTTTTTTCTGACAAATCATCTTCTAAGGTTTCGCCAATGACTATCTCTCGTACTCCTGGAACTTGTGAAAGTGAATCACTCATCTGTGATGATAGTTTTATTGCTTCACTACCTTGTGTATCTGGGAGATCAAATTTGAGGACAATTTCAACACCTTTCCACTGTTGGCACTGTTGAATGACCTCTGCAGCACGACCAGCGCTTCCCCATGTGCGTAAAAGGTTAATTGCTTCCTCCTTAATTCCTTCGCGAACACCTGCAAATAAATTTAAATAGCTGCCATCTTTATCACGAGCGTTACCACGTAATAACTTAGCAGCATGATCAGTGATCGCTGTGAATAAGTTAATCTTGGCTATCCCATTTGCAATCAGCTTTCTAAACTGCTCGTTACTTAAACCCGAGCTACCATGTAAGACCAATGGAATATCAAGAGCTTCATTGATCTGTCGTAAGCGCTGATAGTCCAG
>RRYU01003698.1_pt1 | contig 31687 bp, 30 predicted proteins | sample 2162651 | NCBI WGS metagenome assembly RRYU01 (sample SAMN10267283, study PRJNA491782) | microbial mat metagenome | isolation source: biomat in the production well | place: Japan: Minami-Kanto gas field, natural gas well KTG3 | collected 2017-06 | reverse complement strand
GGGGGGGGAATATCTGCATATTGTGGATTTGGACGGCGCCTTTGCCGGGGTACCGAAGAACCGTGAGGCGATCCAGGCGATCGTTGCGGCCATCGATATTCCGGCTGAACTCGGCGGCGGCATCCGCGATCTGGCGACCACCGAAGCCTACCTTGAACTGGGGATTGAGCGGGTGATTCTGGGGACTGTTGCCAAGGAGAATCCGGCCCTGGTGCAAGAAGCCTGTCGTTTGTTCCCAGGGCGGATTGTTGTCGGTATTGACGCCAAAGACGGTCTGGTTGCCGTCCGCGGCTGGGCGGATGTGACCGCGAAAAAGGCTACCGAGCTGGCAAAGGAGATGGAAGGGTTCGGGGTGGCTGCTATCATCTACACCGATATCGCTCGTGACGGCATGATGCAAGGCCCGAATATTGAAGCGACCAAGGCCCTGGCTGAATCGATCCGTATCCCGGTGATTGCCTCTGGTGGGGTTTCCTCCCTGGCGGATATTCGCAACCTGCTGGCCATCGAATCCTCCGGCGTCAGTGGTGTAATTACCGGCAAGGCCATCTATACCGGCGCCCTTGATTTGCGCGCCGCTGTGGCCTTGACCAAAGGATTAGTCTGATGTTGGCCAAACGGATTATTCCCTGCCTCGATGTAAAGGATGGTCGCGTCGTCAAAGGTGTTAACTTTGTCGATCTGCGCGATGCCGGTGATCCGGTCGAGGCGGCCGAGGCCTACTGTGCCCAGGGTGCCGATGAGCTGACCTTTCTCGATATCACCGCCAGCAGCGATAATCGCGGCATCATCCTCGATGTTGTCGCCCGTACCGCTGAACGGGTGTTCATGCCCTTGACGGTGGGCGGTGGGGTGCGCGAAATTGCCGATATCCGTAACCTGCTCAATGCCGGGGCCGACAAGGTATCGATCAATACGGCGGCGGTCCAGCGCCCTGAACTGGTGCGGGAGGCCGCGCAGCGCTTTGGCAGCCAGTGCATTGTCGTGGCTATTGATGCCCGGCGGGTTCCCGACAGTGATCCGACCGCTTGGGAGGTCTATACCCACGGCGGCCGCAAGCCGACCGGTATTGATGCGGTGGCCTGGGCCAGGCAGATGGAAGAATTCGGTTGCGGCGAGATTCTGCTGACCTCCATGGACTGTGACGGTACCAAACAGGGGTACGACATCGCCCTGACCCGTACCATTGCCGACGCGGTCCATATTCCGGTGATTGCGTCCGGCGGTGTCGGTAACCTTGAGCATATCCGCGCCGGTTTTGTCGAAGGGGGTGCCAGTGCGGCTCTGGCGGCCTCGATTTTTCACTTCAAGGAATATACCATCGCCGAGTGCAAAGACTATCTGCGCGAGCATGGTGTTGTGGTTCGTCTCTGATGAAAGCAGGAATGGCATGAGTTCTGATAATACATCCACCAACCCAGATATCCTTGAAGCGGTCTATCAGATCATCCTTGAGCGCAAGCAGCTTGGTCCCGGGGAAAAATCCTATGTAAAATCCCTGTATGACAAGGGGCTTGACAAGATTCTTGCCAAAATTGGTGAAGAGGCCACCGAGACAGCGGTTGCCGGTAAAGGGGGGGATCCCGATGAGGTGGTCTATGAAGCCGCTGATCTGATTTTTCATCTGCTGGTCTTGCTTGGTTATTACGAGCTGCCACCGGAAAAAATCTATGCCGAACTGCGCCGGCGTTTTGGGGTCTCCGGTATCGACGAGAAAGCTTCGCGTTAACCGCCTGATACCGCAGGCAGTTCACTTCAAATCTCAAATCTCCCGCTCGGTCGATTCTTTCCCGAAAATCATTGAGAATTTCGCACCATCATATACACTTAGTAGCTGTCTGACGGACCATATGGATGACTTTTTGATCCTGTTTCGTGGGAGATCTCATGACCAAAACGCTGCCGAACGAACCTGCCACCAACGCGAAAAGCCCTCACCAACTCAAACTGCAACTTCTTGATAAAGCACTGAAAAAATGTCAGTACCAGCAGGATGCCCTGATTGAGGTACTGCATACGGCCCAGGAAACCTTCGGTCATCTGGACGAAGAGATCCTCGATTATGTCTCGATTCAGCTCAAGCTGCCACCCAGCTGGGTCTATGGTGTCGCCACCTTTTATAACTTCTTTACCCTTGAACCTCAGGGTGACCATGTCTGCGTTGTCTGTATGGGGACTGCCTGCTACGTTAAAGGTGCCGGCGAGATTGTTGCACGGATTGAGCAGGAGTTTGGCCTTAAGGCCGGATCAACCTCAGCGGATAACCGCCTGACTCTGGTCAGCGCCCGCTGTCTGGGTAATTGCAGCCTGGCTCCCATGTTGACCCTCGATGGTGAAGTGCTCGGCAAACAGACGTCCGCCGGCACGGTAGCTGCGATCAGAGAAAAAACCGGCACAACTGCTGCCGTCAGCGAGGAGACCTCATGAATACCGCCGATCTGCAACAGGTCGCTGAAGAAGAGCGGCAACGTCAACATCAGTTAAACCTGCGACTGTTTCTCTGTTACAGCACCCCCTGTCTGGCTGCCGGAGCCGATCGGGTCAAGGGTGCTCTGGCGGGCCTGCTGGATGACCTTGATGAAAAGCAACGGCCGACCCTTGAAGTTGTTTCCACCGGTTGCATGGGTCCATGCAGTCGCGGCCCGCTGTTGCGCCTGGCCCGGGGAGGTGAACCGGAAGAGATCTACGAGAAAGTCACTCCAGAGATGGCCTGTGACATCGTTCGTGCGGCACTTGCTGAGCAGACTGCAGTGGTAGAGCCGCTACCAGCCGAGTTTCCTTTTTTTGTTCGTCAGACCCTGATTGCCCTCGAAAACAACGGTCGCATTGATCCGGAGCAGATTATTCACAGTATCGCTCGTGGCGCTTATAGTTCGCTAGGCCATGTGTTGCATGAAATGACCCCGGAGCAGGTCTGTAGTGAAATTTCCCGCAGTGGCCTGCGTGGCCGGGGCGGTGGTGGTTATCCGACCGGCGTCAAGTGGGAGCTGGTCCGCAAGGCGCAGGCGGAGCGCAAATATGTGGTGGCTAATGGCGATGAAGGGGACCCGGGCGCCTATATGGATCGTACCATCATGGAGTCCGACCCCCACCGTGTCCTTGAAGGGATGGCCATCGCGGGTTATGCCTGTGGTGCTGAGCAGGGCTACATCTACGTCCGTGGGGAGTACCCTCTGGCGGCGGCGCGCCTGGCCAAAGCGATCAAGGATGCTGAGCGGCGTGGACTGCTCGGTAGCCGGGTGCTCGACAGCAGTTTCAACTTCCGTATCGATCTGCGCGTTGGCGCCGGGGCCTTCGTCTGCGGGGAAGAGACGGCGCTGATGACCTCCATCATGGGGCGGCGCGGTCAGCCGGTGCCCCGTCCCCCGTACCCGGCCCAGCGTGGGCTGTGGGGTTTCCCGACCCTGATCAACAATGTTGAGACCTTTGCCAGTGTTGCCCCGATCATGCGCCAGGGGGCCGAGTGGTTTGCCGGGTTCGGTACCGAAAAGAGCAAGGGCACGAAAGTTTTTGCCCTCTGTGGTGAGGTGGTCAATTCGGGCTTGATCGAGGTCCAGATGGGCACCAGCCTGCGGGATATTGTATTTACCATTGGTGGCGGGCTGCCCGACGGCGGCACCTTCAAGGCGGCGCAGACCGGTGGACCCAGTGGTGGCTGTATCCCGGCTGAACACCTGGATACGCCGGTTGATTATGAGAGCCTGCAGGCGTTGGGGTCGATTATGGGCTCCGGCGGTCTGATCGTCATGAATGAGACCAGCTGTATGCCCGATGTCGCCAAGTTTTTCATGGAATTCTGCATGGATGAAAGTTGCGGCAAGTGCGTACCCTGCCGAGTTGGAACCATCGAGATGTTGGAACTGCTCAAGCGCATCACCGATGGAAGCGCCATGGCCGAAGATCTGCAGACCCTTGAAGATCTCTGTCATCTGGTACAGGAAACCAGCCTCTGTGGTCTCGGCATGACGGCACCCAATCCGGTGCTTAACACCCTGCACTATTTCCGCACTGAATACCTAGCCCATATCCGTGACAATCGCTGCCCGGCCGGGGTCTGCCGGCTTGATCAGGTGCCCCTGCTGAAGTTACCGGAACATGCCGAGCAGCTGGCAATCTTCAAGGAGGAACGCTGATGTCGGTTATTACCCTGACCATTAATGGTGAGCTGGTCAGTGCCCGTACCGGCCAGACCCTGCTGGAAGCGATCCGCGATCAGGGCATCCGCCTGCCGACCCTCTGCTACCTCGATGGCCTCAGCAACCGTGGTGGCTGTCGCTTATGCCTGGTGGAAATTGCCGGTCAGGCTCGTTTGCAGCCGGCCTGTACCACCACCGCTAGCGAAGGGATGGTGGTGGAAACCCACAACGACAAGATTAATCGCTATCGCAAAATGATTCTTGAGCTGACCTTCGCTGAACGTAATCACACCTGCGCCGTTTGTGTCAGTAACGAGCACTGCGAATTGCAGACCCTGGCGGCCGAACTGGGGATGGATCATGTGCGTTACGACTACCTCAACCCGCAACTGGGAATCGACATCAGCCACGAAAAATACGGCGTCGATCACAACCGCTGTATCCTCTGTCTGCGCTGTGTCAGGGTCTGTGATGAGGTTGAAGGGGCCCACACCTGGGATGTTCGTCATCGCGGAGTCCATAGCCGGGTGATCACCGATCTCAATCGTCCCTGGGGCGAAAGCGAAAGCTGCACCGAATGCGGGAAATGTGTCGAGGTCTGCCCCACCGGTGCTCTGTTCGATAAGGGGATGTCGGTTGGCGAAATGAAGAAAAAGACCAATTTTTTGCGGCGGATTCTCGATGGGCGCGAAAAAAACCAGTGGAATCGCTGAGCGAAAGGTTGTGAATAATGGTTGAAACAGGAAAAAAAATCCGTCTGGCAACGGTTTGGCTGGGGGGCTGCTCCGGTTGTCACATGAGTCTGCTGGATCTGGATGAAGCCCTGATCGAGCTGCTCGGCAGAGCTGATCTGGTTTACGGTCCCTTGGTCGATACCAAGGAATACCCCGACGATGTTGACATCTGTCTGGTTGAAGGGGCGGTAACCAACGTTGAAAATCTTGAACTGGCGCGCCGGATCCGTACCAATACCCGCACGGTGGTCAGCTTCGGTGACTGTGCGGTCACCGGCAATGTGACCAGCATGCGCAACCGCATCCCGATCAGCGATCTGCTGAACGCGGTCTATCATGAAGCCAGTGCACCAATTGGTGCCGAAGCCCTCAAGGTGTTGCCGGCCCTGCTGAAAAAAGTCATCCCGTTGCATCAGGCGATCAAGGTTGATCTGTTCCTGCCCGGTTGTCCACCGGAGCCGGATCGGATTGCGGCCGTCTTTCAGGCGCTGGTTGCTGGCACTGAGGTTGATATGCCCGCTGATATGCGTACCTTCGGTTAAAGGATTGCCGATTTTACAGGAGTTCAGATGGCAACTGAAATGAAAGTTGACCCGAAAGTTAATATGAAAGTTGACGTGAAAAAAACGGTAACAATTGAACCGATTACCCGGATCGAAGGGCATGCCAAAATCACCATTGAGCTGGATGATGTCGGCCAGGTTAGTGATGCCCGTTTTCATGTGACCGAGTTTCGGGGGTTTGAAAAATTCTGTATCGGCCGCAGTTTCTGGGAAATGCCGGGTATAACCGCGCGGGTTTGTGGTATCTGTCCGGTCAGCCATCTGCTTGCCTCAAGCAAGGCCGGCGATGCCATCCTCGGTGTGCGCACTCCGGCACCGGCGGCCACCCTGCGGCGCTTGATGAATTATGCGCAAATGGTCCAGAGCCATGCTTTAAGCTTCTTCCTCCTCTCCGGCCCGGATCTGCTGCTCGGTATGGATGCCGATCCGGCCGAACGCAATATGGCCGGGCTGATCAAACTCCATCCCGAGGTGGCGCGCGCCGGCATCCGTCTGCGGGCCTTCGGCCAGGCCCTGATCCGGGCCCTGGGGGAGCGCAGCGTTCACCCGTCCTGGTCGGTTCCCGGTGGCGTTCGAGGTAGCCTCAAGGTGGCGGACAAGGAGCACTTTCTCGCCCAGTTGCCGGAGATGTACCGTACCCTTGATAGTGCCTTGGACCTGATGAAAGAGGCCCTCGATCGGTATGCCGGTGAATTGGACGCCTATGGGGATTTCCCGAGTTTGTTTGTCGGCCTGGTCGCTAGTGACGGCGGTCTTGAACATTATGATGGAGGGTTGCGGATCGTCGACGGCAACGGCCGGATTGTCGAGGATAATCTGACCCCGGAGGCGTTTCTAGCCCGCGTCAGTGAGGCCGAAGAAACCTGGAGTTACCTGAAATTTCCCTACTACACACCGCTTGGTCCAGAGCGCGGAATGTATCGGGTCGGCCCCCTGGCGCGGCTGAATGTCTGCGATTTTGCCGGCACCCCAAAGGCCGATCGTGAACTGCGCCAGTTCCGTCATTTTGGCGGGCCGGGAAAAACCGTCAACAGCAGTTTTTACTATCATTACGCACGCCTGGTAGAAATCCTCCACAGCCTTGAGCGGATTGAGGAAATTCTCGCCGATGACATCCTCCTCGACCACCATATCCGCAGCCGCGCCGGCGTCAATCAGAATATCGGTATCGGGGTCAGTGAAGCACCCCGTGGCACCCTCTTTCACCATTATCAGGTTGATGACAACGGCATGCTGGAAAAGGTCAACCTGATTATTGCCACCGGCCAGAACAATCTGGCGATGAACAAAACCATCAGGCAGCTGGCAACCCGTTTTATCAGCGGCAGGCGCCTTAACGAAGGGCTGCTTAACCGGGTCGAGCACGGTATTCGCGTATTTGACCCGTGCCTTAGCTGCTCCACCCACGAAGCCGGACGGATGCCGCTGCACCTGCAGTTGCGTGGTGCCGACGGCGTACTGCTGGATGAGATCAAACGCGGCTGATGTGGCTGATTATCGGTTACGGTAATCGCTTGCGGCAGGATGACGGCGCCGGTTACCGGCTGGCTGAAATATTGTCGGCACAGCTGGATTCACAGCGGGCCCGGGTGCTGGCGGTTCATCAACTGACTCCTGAACTGGTGCTGGAACTGGCGGCAGAAGAGGTGAGCCGGGTGTTGTTTGTCGATGCCCGGCGCGGTCAGGATAAGCTGCTGGTCATGGAAAAACTCGACCAGACCAAGGCGACAGGTTCCTGTGGTCATCAGCTGGCGCCGGAATTGTTGCTGCAGATGGCCCAAAGCCTCTATCGGCGGACTCTACCGGGCTGGTTGTTGACTCTGGCCGCTGAGCAGATGGCGGTGGGAGAGAACTTCAGCATTACCACCAGGGCCGCCAGCGCTTCTGCTGTAAAAATGATCGAATCATTGTTTGCTAACACTGCAAAGTAGTTACAAAATAAAGAAAACTTGCATAATGACCGCAATTTGTGATAGTTTATCTCATTAGAATTCAGCATGTCCCTATCGGGGTTCTGAATGCCAACCGTCTGGATCTTTTGTGATGCAATGTGATGCTGATCATTCAGCAAAATCTATTATTTGAGAGAGGATGTGAAACGTGGGTACGACAACAATTATCAGTCAGATCGCTGCCGCAGGTAGCAAAACCCAGCAACAGCAACTGATTCCGTTGGAGATGATGGAATTTGCCGCCGAGTGCCTGCGCACCCTGGCCCATCCTCACCGCTTGCGGATTGTTGAGATTCTGCTTGACCATGAAGAGTCGGTTGGTGAACTAGCCCGGGCCTGTGATCTGCCCAGCCATATGGTCTCCGATCATCTGCGCATTTTGAAGGATCGCGGCTTTCTTGACAACCAGCGCCAGGGGCGCAAGGTCTTTTACCGCATCGCCGAGCCGGCATTGGGCGATATCATGAACTGCATCCATAAGCGCTTTGGTGCCCAGGGCCAGTGTGTCGCAGCGGAAGAAACAGCTCAGGCCGTACGTTAACCTGTCAATCTCTCCGGTAACACCGACCTGCATCGGGTGTTGCTGAGCATTTGAATATAAAACATCGATAAAAAAAAGCCGGACCCCTTAAAAAGGGTCCGGCTTTTTTGGTCATGCCTGATATGGTTGTGTTCTTGAGTCTTAGAACTTGACGTCGAAGCTGACGTAGACCTGATCAGCTGATTCAACCATCAATGGCCCCATATTTCCAAACATGGCAACCATTGATCGATCGGCTGCACTATCGATTTCGTAAGGTTTCATGTTCCAGTCAAGGGATCCGGTATAATTGTAGCGATAGTGCTGATATCCGACGCGGAAGCTGGCAGCACCAAGGTTGGCGATAGCCTTGCCGGGCAGGTCGTAAATACCATAAATTTCATATACATGACCACGGGTGGCGAGCTTGGAAGCATACATATCATCGTGGCCGGGGCTCATGCCGATCCAGTATTCGCTGCCGTAGTTATATTCGGCACCCACTTTGAAGTTGCTTTTAGGGATATCAAAACGGCCACCAACATAGATGGAATATCCGTTTTCCGAGTCAGTGTTTGGTGCGCCGCCCATCATCATAGCTATAGGATCGTTGAACATGCCTTTGCTGTTGGGGTCGGTACGACTCCAGGCACCATTGATGAAGTAGTTGAAGTTCTGGATTTTATCCATGTAGAGCAGAGAGGTGTGATAGATATCACCAATGTTCTGACGAGGGCCCATCATCCCTTGGATCATTGCCAGTGCATTTGCATCAGCGATGTCTGGGTAGTTGAAAACCTCCATAGCTACATAAGACTGCAGGTAAACAAAGCGGTTGTTCTTGTTGTAAATATCCCAGCTGATGCCGGCGAAGTCGGTATCGTTGAGGGTATTTTCACCCAACCCTGCTTCATAGCCGCGGCCATAGCAGAAACGGATGCGGCCGGGCAGGTCAACCAGACCAAAGAGACTGTCATAAGCGTAGCCCAGGGTGGCGCCGTCAAAGGGCCAGTCCATGTAGGAGACCGGGGTCGCCATGCGGCTGGGGTTGTTCAGGCGCAACTGGCTGGGGGGCCCGTCGGTGGTCGGACGCCGTCCCATGGAGAGCCAGAAATTGCTACCGCCGATGTTGTTCCAGTTGACGATGGCGCGGTCGACCAGCAGCTTGTCGTCCGCCGGGGTGCGGCTGGAGTTGCCGTCGATAGCGGGGTAGCCACCGAAAAATCCTGCATTATCGCTTGGGGTGTTCTGCATGCCCCAGGCCTTGTACATGGTGAGGCGACCGACGAAGTCGACGTTCTCAAGGGCGCTGACACTCATGTTAAGGCGCAGGCGATTGGTGAACAGAGTGTCGTTCTTTTCGGTGACAGTGTTGTTGGGGGTTGCTGCCGTGTAGCGATCACGACTGTAGTAATCATAGCGGGTGCGGAAATCGCCGGACCACTGGAAGCGGCTGCTGCGATCTTCGTAGATGGTTTCGTCGATTTCAGCAATGACCTCTTCCTGTTGGGCCTGTTGCTGACGCATCTGCTCAAGCTGCTGCTTGAGTTCCATGGTTTGACGGTTCAGCGCCTCAATGCGTTCCTCGAGGGTCGCTGTCAGGCCGCTGACGGGCAAGGCCAGCAAGCCGACCAATACCAGTATACCAAGTGCCTTTTTCATCTTTCCTCCTTGTGGTGGGTGGGGGCTGCGCGCAGGTCAGTTTCGTAGCAGGAACCTGATGCAAAGCTTGAATGGGTTGTTTGCACCATCACAACTCGCAGCCGATCAAATGTGGCAGAAATTATCACTTGCGTTTATATGTCTAAATGTCGCGATAGGTCAACACAAAAATGGAGCGGGCGTTCTTTCTGATGTGATTTTTTTGATCTGAAGGGGATTAACCACCAAGGTGACCTTGGTGGTTAAATTATGGATGGAGCGATTTGTTCAGCGTCCGTGACTAACGTCCATTTCCTTCGGGTAGCTGATCCTGTAACCGTATTTGAGGATCTGCTGCTCGCCGGCTTTCAAGGGCATCGTCCAGAAAATAACATCATCCTCACGCTCCGGCAGGGGCGGCTGGAACGCTTCCTGGATGCTGATATCCTTGTGCCCGACCTGGGGCACATTATCCTCAACCCGCAGTTCGATGTCCAGCAGCTTGTTGTTGGTGAGAGTCAGGATCCAGTTCCAGTCGAAGGTTTTTTCGCGATTGAGTAATCCGCGTTCGCCGGCTACATGAGCGCTTTTGACTGCGATCTCAATGCCCGGATCACTGCCAAAACTTAGCGACACATCGTCAACCTGATAGAGGGAAAAGGAGCGCTGACCGACGTGGACGCCATCGACCTGGACCGAGGCGCTGCCGGTCGGCAGGGGAGTGAATTGCTGGTCGATGTGCAGGCGGGCTTCGAGAAACGCCTGGGTTGACTGCAGCGGCCTGGCAAGGTAAGCAAAGTCCACTTGCCATCGGCCGGTGCGAATCGGTATCTGGGTGGGATTACCGGAGGCGATGGTCTGGCGGCCCAGATCGTAGATGTCAAACAACTGCCCCTCCGTGCGTTGCGGCTCTGCTGCAACGCTATCGGCGGTCGAAACCGCCAGCATGGCTTCGCTGCGGGCCAGGGTTTTAGCCAGTGGCATGACCTGTCCCGGGCGGATATTCCAACCCGGCAAATCGGGTGGGGTCAGGGTGAAAACCGGTTCTGCCGTCGCCAGTTTGATCCGGGTATCGTTCCAGTCGCTGCCGCTGCGTTGTTCGATGCGCGCAGTCCACACCCATTCCACCTGGTTGGTGGCCGGACGCGCATCAAGAATATAGCTGGATGACCAGCCGGCGTTGCGAATCCGGTAACGGGCAATAACCTCGAGGGGAGCGCTTAGCGGTTGTGCCAGGCGTACCCTGATTTGCCAGTTGCGCCGTTGCTGACTGGTTTTTTGCTGCAGTTGGCGTTCAGCCTCAGCCAGTTCGGCCTTGCTATCGTCCTGTTGCCAGGTCAGATCGCTGATTTCAGTCAACAAGGATTCTCCTTCAGTGCGCACCATGGCGCCCATCCCCTGGATGTCGGACGGGCTGAAACCGGCTGTTGCCGGGGACTGTTGTTGCCAGAATGCAAGAGCGATGCGTCGCGCGGAAATCTGATCTTCAAGAATAGTGATCTTTCGTTTGAGCTGTCTGATGGTTTGTTGCAAATCGGCAAAGGGTGTGACCTCAGGCAACACCGAGGTGGACTCAATAGCGGTGATACGCTGTTGATCCGGGGCGTCGACTATTTCAAGGCGCAGAGTGTCAGGCAGGGCAACGTCAGGCAGTAAAAAGCTGAGCTGGTTTGTGCCTGCTGAAAAGCTCAGGGATTCGGTCACCATGGCACCGGCCGGAAAGAGAATGACTTCCTTCGGGGCGGCGATAGCCATGCTGGTGATCAGCCAGATACAGAAAAAGAAGGGCGGAAATATTTTCGTCATGAAATCCTCCGGTACCGATTTTACAAAAGATAGCCACAGGAATGATAACAGGGATTGTGTCTGCTGAACACATTAGTACAAAAGGAAACCCCCCGGCTTTGCCGGGGGACCCTAAAAGTTTGACAGTTCCGGGAGTAATTTGAAAGCCTCCCCTCTGTGAACCGCTCAAAGTTTACAGAAAAGGAGGCTTTCGATGAACAACATACAAAGCTTAAGTCATTCAGTATGGGACTGCAAGTATCACATTGTTTGGATACCGAAGTGCCGTCGGAAAGTTCTTTATGGCCGAATCCGGCAGAATCTCGGGGAAGTGATACGAGAACTGGCTCGGCAACGTGAGAGTCTGGTGTTGGAAGGCCATTTGTGTGCTGACCATGTTCATGTGTATGTCGCGATCCCGCCCAAGTTTGCGGTAGCTCAGGTCGTCGGTTACATCAAAGGGAAGAGTGCGATATATATCGCTCGGACATTTGGAGGTCGGACCCGGAACTTTACCGGGGAGCACTTTTGGGCCAGAGGTTATTTTGCCTCGACCGTAGGCCGAGACGAAGAAGTGATCCGCAATTACATCCGGAATCAAGAGCGTGAAGATAGCAGAGTCGACCAATTGAAACTGCTCAGCTAGCCGCCTTCAGGCGGCCCAAGGTTTAAACCCACCGCTTTGAGCGGTTCACAAATAAAGCCCCCGGCTTTGCCGGGGGATATTTACTTTGACAGGATAGAATGAGCGGACCTTAAGGGTGGTCGGCCTGACGGGCTTCGATTCGCCTTGATTGCCAGGAACTTTCCTGTTGTGCTAAAAAACGATAACATCAGGGATCTACCTGCCGGCAGTTTAATGCTGGAAATAATGGTATATTCCGTGTAAAGTGAAAAGTTAGACATTTCTATCAGTCCCGCTATCTGTTGACCACGCAGCCATTGAGTTGTCATTTATGAATGCAAGCTGGATTTTATCACCTCAGGAACGTAAAGCCTTGCGTCGTAAACGCCTGTTGCGTCTTGGCCTTGTCGCTGTGGTTCTGGTTGGTTTGCTCAGCTATTTGGTGACCACCCCCCGGCAGCGCCAGAACCTCCCGGCGAGCCTTGAAATGGCCGCTGCACCGGTCAGTGAAGAGCGTCCTGATGCGGTTGTGATAGGGGTTGAAGAACCCGAAGTCCCCCCTGTTACAGAAGCGGTTGATGACCGCATCGTTATCCATCCGATTACTAACGGTGATACCTTAAGTACGATCTTTGATCAGCTTGGCATCCACAGTGTAATGTATCAGATTCTTGCTGCCGATGAGTCGTTGCTGGCACTTGATGTGCTGCGCCCCGGACAGCATCTGACCTTTACCTTTGATCAGGATGGTTTACGGTTGTTGAGCATGGAGCTCTTTATCGATCCGGGCAAGCAGGTTCTTTATTCCCGGTTCGATAACGACAGTTTCGGTTATGAAGAGATTATCCACCCGGGCCAGTGGCGGCAGCAACTGCTTGATGGGGAAATCAATGGCAGCTTTTATCTGTCGGCTATCGGTGTCGGTTTAAGCGAGATGGAAACGGCAAATATTACCAATCTGTTCCGTGATCACCTTAACTTTGCCCGTGATATGCGGGCCGGTGATCGCTTTCAGGTGGTACGTAGCCAGCAGTTTGTCGGCGAGGAGTTTACCGGCCAGAGTCGCATCGAGGGGGTGCGGATTATGCGCCGCAATCGAGAACACACCGCTTTTCTCTTTGAAGACGGTAACTACTACGATGCCAGGGGGGAAAGTCTGGCCCGCGCCTTTCGACGTTATCCCACCGGTGGCCAGTACCGTATCAGCTCTGCTTTTAATCCTGCTCGCAAGCATCCGATTACCAGGCAGGTGCAGCCCCACAACGGGGTTGATTTTGCCATGCCCACCGGCACCGCGATCCTGGCAACTGGTGACGGTGTTGTGACCCGGGTGATGAGTCATCCTTACGCCGGCAAATACGTCGAAATTCAGCATGGCAGCCAGTATCTGACCCGCTACCTGCACCTGCACCGGATTCTGGTGAAGCGTGGACAGACGGTAAAACGTGGCGAACGGATTGCCCTTTCCGGCAATACCGGGCGGTCAACCGGCCCTCACCTGCACTTTGAGTTGCATGTTCGCGGCCGGCCGGTCAATCCGATCACAGCCAATATCCCCATGGCGGCCTCTGTTCCCAAAGACAAGCGGACCGATTTTAATCAATTGGTAGAACAACTGGTTGCGGTGATGGAAAACGGCAGTCACCGGATAGCGGCGCTGGAAAGCAACCGTCAATAAGGTAACCTTGGCGTTGCGATCAATCGGCCAGCGGATCTTCCCCTTCCTGCCAGCTCGCCAGGTAGCGTTCGATCAGGTGAAAGTCCTCCCCCTTGTGTTCGGTAATGGTAACGTACATGTGCTCTTTGGGGATGTCCCAGGTCTCATGGAGCAGTTGCATAAAGCCCAGGGTCAGCTTGCGGCGTTTTTCGATGGTGCGCCCCTCACGGATGTCAGCGTTGACCAGGGCCACCCCCTTTTCCGGCTGTTTGACTCGTCCTATCGACAGGTTGTGGGTGCCGAATTCACGGATCGAAATGCTGATATGGTCGGTTCCCGTGTCCATGATGGTAGAAAAGAGTTGCCGGATCTTTTCGGCGAAGGCAATTTTAGCGGGATCTTCCAGGAGACGGTTGATTTCAAATTGCAGGTGAGGCATAAAGTTCTCCATTTTTGGTCATGTGGGGACAAGTTGTCGACCACTATACTATAACATGGTTCTATTTTTTTGGAACACCAGCCAGAGGATTTGAAAAGTGACAACCCTACTGACGCGCCCATCCAGCCCGGATCTTGATAAACTGCTCGGTCACGCTTTCCCCGTACTTGACGATGGGTTTGTCCGCCTTGTTGATTACATGGGAAATGATTCTTCTATCGTTCAGGCCGCCCGGGTGTCCTATGGTGATGGCACCCGCAAGGTGTCTGAAGACCGCGCCCTGATCCGCTATCTACTTCGCCATCAGCACACGACTCCGTTTGAAATGTGCATACTTAAGCTCCATGTTCGGGTGCCGATGGATACCTGGCGCCAATGGATACGCCATCGTACGGCCAGCGTCAACGAATACAGCACCCGTTATTCCATCGCCATCGATCGTGCCCAGATGACTCAGGCGGATAGCTGGCGCCAGCAGGCTCAGGACAACAAGCAGGGGAGCAGTGGTTTTTTTGCGCCAGTGGAAGGGGAACAATTCAGTGCCGCTGAACAGGAGTTGCACCGTTTGAGTAAAGAGGTCTACCAGCAGCGTCTCGCCGCCGGGGTTGCTCGCGAACAGGCGCGTAAGGATCTGCCCTTAAGTACCTATACCGAAGCCTTCTGGCAGATCGATCTGCACAACCTGCTCCATTTTCTGGCCCTGCGGATGGATAGTCACGCCCAGTTGGAAATCCGCCACTATGCTCAAACCATCGGCGAAAAGATTGTCAAGCAGTGGGTGCCGGCAACCTGGGAGGCGTTTCAGGATTATCGTTTCGGACAGATGACCCTGTCTCGCCAGGAGCAGGAACTGCTGGCGCTGGTCGTCAATGGTCAGACCGAAATGGCTCTCGCCTGGTGTGCAAAAACCGGCTGGGTCAAGCATAAGGAAGAACGCCGGATCCTCTCACGTGAGGCGAAAGAGTTTGCAGGCAAGCTAGCAAATTTCGGGTTGACACCGCCCTGGTAGGGACAGGAGGCTGTGAAAGGTTGCTGGGGCACGGTACGCCGCCGTACCTCTACCTTGTTTTATTCTCCTCGTCATCATTCTCTTTTTCCTCCTCCTCCTCGTCATCATCCAGCATCCGGTATTTGGGGCCCTCGACATCATCAAACTCCCCCTTTTTAACCGCATAGAGAAAAAACAGCCAGACCCCGGTGCCGATACAGAAGGACAGAAAAATCAGCAGGATGGTGGAGGACATCATGACATTAGTCCATGGCGCTTGAGGCGCAGGGAATTGAGCAGGACGCAGACCGAACTGACGGCCATCGCGGCTGCTGCGTAAACCGGCGCCAGCAGGCCACTGGCGGCCAGGGGGATAGCAATCAGATTATAACTGAAAGCCCAGGCCAGGTTCTGCTTGATGTTGACCAGGGTTTTTTGCGCGAGGTACAGGGCAAAGGGAATATTCGCCAGATACGGACGGGTGAGAATCAGATCAGCGCTTTCCACCGCAATGTCGGTACTACCGGCGATGGCACAGCCGATGGTGGCTTTGGACAGGGCCGGCGCATCATTGATCCCGTCACCCACCATCATCACCGCTGCCGGGGCCAGCTGTTCAATCTGTACCGCCTTCTGTTCCGGGGTTAATTCAGCGTGCCAGCTATCAATTGCCAGCACCGAACAGATACGGCGGGCGACATCTTCACGATCGCCGGTTAACAGCACACTGGTGTAGCCGAGTCGCTGCAAATCACTGAACATCCGGGGCGCATCGGGGCGAATCTGATCCTCGAGGATGACCAGGCCGATATACTGGCCATCGCGGGCCAGATGTGCTTCACTGGACCCGGCGCCTGCGGTCTGCGGCAGATTGATGCCCTGTTGTTTGAGAAAGCGGCGGTTGCCGGCAATCAGATGAGTGTTGCCCTGCCAGGCTTCAATACCTAGACCGGTATGGGTGGTAGATCTGTCGACCGGGGCGGGGACGATGCCGTGCTTTGCAGCTTCCTTGAGGATACCGCGCGCGAGGGGGTGGTGGCTGCCGGCTTCGACATCTGCCAAGCCCTGCAGGAGTTGCTGTTGGGTGCCATGGTTGAGGGTGATGCCGACAACATGGGGTCGCCCGATAGTGATGGTGCCGGTTTTATCGAACGCCAGATAGTTGATGCGTGCTGCCGCCTCGAGAATATCACCGCCACGAAACAGTATCCCGGCTTCTGCCGCGCGTCCGGTGGCGATCATCACCGCCGTCGGGGTCGCCAGCCCGAGGGCGCATGGACAGGCGACGATCAGCACTGAGACGGCATTGAGCAGGGCGGCACCATCACGCAGGTGCCAGTAGATAAAGGTGCCGGTGGCAATCAGCAGCACGATGGGGATAAAAATGCCGGCAACCCGGTCAGCAAGCCGCTGTATCGGGGCCTGGTCAGATTGGGCCTGTTCGACGATGGCGGTCATGCGGGCGAGGAAGGATTCACTGGCGGCCGAGGTGACCTCGACCTCGATGGTACCGTTGAGGTTAAGGGTGCCGGAGACAACCGGATCGCCGCATTCCTTGAATACCGGCAGGGGCTCTCCGGTGACCGCCGCTTCATCAATCTCACTGGTGCCCCGGGTGACGATGCCATCCACCGGCAGGCGATCTCCGGCTTTGAGCTGGATGAGATCTCCCGGTAGAAGCTCCTGACTGTCAACCTCACTCCAGATACAGTTTTCAAAGCGTAGGGCTCGCGCCGGTGCCAGTTTGAGCAGCCGATCGATGCCGGCGGCAGCTTTGCGCCTCGCTCCCGCTTCGATTAGACGACCGGCAAGAATCAGAGTGATAATCATGGCTGCGGTTTCAAAGTAGACCTCAGTGCTCGTCATCATGGCGTAGAGGCTGTAAAAATAGGCACAGAGGGTGCCCAAGGCAATCAGCAGATCCATGTTGGGCTGATGATTGCGCAGACTGACCCAGGCTCCACGCAGGAAGGGGTAGCCCGAGTAAAAGACGACCGGCGTGGTGACAATCGCGGCAAAGTACTCCAGCATGCTTTTGGTCTGTGAGTCGATTCCCTGAAAATAGCCGGCATAAAGCGCCAGAGAAAAACCCATCAGCTGCATGGTCAGAAAAACCGCCGTACCAAAGCGCATGAGCAGGCTGCGCATTTCGCGCTGGGCCGATTGCTCCAATTCATCCAAGCTGTAGGGGCGGGCCAGATAACCGATGTCGGCCAGTTTGCGGCAGATATCTGCGGCGCTGATGTCTGCACCATCAAAGCGGATCAGTACCCGGTGGGTAGCAAAGTTGACCCGCACCGAGACAATTCCGGGAAGCTTCTGCAGCAATCGTTCGATCAGCCAGATACAACTGGCACAGCGGATTCCATCGACAATCAGGCTGATTTCATCCCCTGATTCATGATGACGGACGAAACGCGCCAGGTAAGCCTCATCAAAACGTAAGTTGAAAGCTTCTTTAAGGGTTCCGGCCTGACGGTCGGGCCGCTGATAAAAATGTTCGAGGCCGGCGCCACGGATAATCAGATAGGCGCCGCGACAGCCGTAGCAACAGAAGTTGCGGGTGGTCCCGGCGATCTCTTCGGTTACCAACTCAGCAGGGGAAAACGGTTCAGCACAGTGATCGCAGGTAAACTCTATGATCGTGGTCATTTCAAATGGTCAGCAGCAAGCGCCGCAAAATCCGAGCACCATCATACTCAATCTCGGCCTGGATGAGATTTTCACCGGACAGTTCCGGTAGTTGAGCGCGATAGACGCCGGGATCTGCCTCTTCCAAGGGAACCATCAGCAGGGTCCCGCGGTATTGTAGTTTAAGCAGCCCTTTGGCGCCGCTGACCGGTTCACCTTCTCGGTTGGTCAGGTGCTGGATCAACACGCCGTTAATCAGTTCGCTGCGAAGCTCCCACCCCAGGACGGTTGCTGCCTGTTTTTCCAACATCGTGCTGTTATACTTCAGCCCGTTGCTGTAGTAGTCCCGATCACTGATGCCACTGACCCGGGTAGCGGCCTGGTATGCAGCCCAACCGGAAAATATCAGGAAGGAGCAGAGCAGCAGGGGGACAAGCAGGGCGGAATGTAATCTGGCCATGAGTTTCTCATTTCGTTGGCGACAAAAGAGTTCAGCATGCAAGAACAGTTGGTCTTATTTGCTATCACCTGACGCTGATAGTTGTGCCGTAGCGATGGCAACCGGTTGCTGATGGTTGCCGAACAGGTGAAATTCTACCATGATCGGCTGATTGCTGACAGGGGCGAGAACCATCAAACGAAGCTGGTAATTGGCGCCGGCGGCGACAGGAATCTGTTCTGTCTGCCCCCTGATCTCCAGTGGCTCGTCCTCAAGTGCAACTACTCGCAACTGATACTCCTGATTTTCAGTACTGCGGTTGTTGATCCAGACGGTGAACAGGGAGGTCTGCAGGTTATCGACGATCCGACTGACAGCTGTCGGGGCCAGCGAGACCTTCAGGGACGCAGATGCCCGCGCCAGGGTGGCGTAAGTCAGGGCGCTCAGCAGACTGATCAGGAGCAACCCTAACAGCAGCACCCGTAGATTCAGCAGCCCTTTAGCTCCCCGGTTCTCAACCCCGAAGGTATAGTAGATGAGCCCGGGCTCGTCCCGTCGGGCCATGATTTGGCGACAGGCATCGAGACAGCGACCACAATTGATACACTCGATCTGGTAGCCATTGCGGATATCGATGTCCATCGGGCAGGTGCGCACACAGGAATTGCAACGGATACAGCGAGGTTTTTCTTTTTCCGGCAAATTCAAGGTGAGGGTTGCCGGATCAACAAAAGAAGACTGTATGCGCCCATAGGGGCAGAACTCACGACACATCAGCCGTCTGATCAGAGCCAGATTCAGATAGATAATGGCGGCGATGACCAGAAAAGTGATCAAGACTCCAGGATGCAGGGTCCCGGTGAACAGTCCGGCTAAAAAACGCTGGGGTTCGATGAAGTACCAGAGCAGGTTGGCCGCTACCAGCAGGGCCAGCAGCAGATAGAAAATATGAGCAAAGATCTTGCCGGCCATCGCCCCCTGCAGACGATTGGCGAGAATTTTAAGCTTTAACTGCCCGGCAGACCATTCCGCCAGATCGGTCAGGGTCGTTTGGGGACAGATCCAGCCACACCAGAGGCGGCCAAACACCAGGGTGATCAATAAAAAGGCGACCCCGGTCGCGAGGATAAAAAGCAACAGCAGGTAGAGCTCCTGAATCCGCAGGATCTGCCCGAAAAGGTGTAGACTGAGACTGGGGATATCAATCCGCACGAGGCTGACGCCACCTGGCTGGATCCAGGGCAGCAGGATAATGGTCAGGGTGGTCAACCACTGGAAGGTTCGGCGCCAGGGGCCGAGCAGTAGCGGGCGCTTTGGTCGGGGGGTGGTGGTCATGATGATGTTGCGGTGACCGTGGCCAGCCACCGCTTCAAGGTTCCTTTGCCGATTACAGCTCGAGCAGATAAGCTACCAGTGCATCAATTTCTTTACTGCTTAGACTGTCAGCGAAGCCGGGCATCATGGCACCACGCCCTTGAGCAATGCTGGTCCGGATGTTCTCGGCATCTTTTCCGTAGGCGTATTTACCGGTCAGATCAGTAGCAAAGCCACCGGCACCGCCGGCCCCATGGCAGGCTGCACAGTTGGCGCTGTAAAGATTCGCAGCGTTAATCCCACTCGCTTCAGCTGCTGTTGCTTCAGGCGCGGCAGGCTGTCCGGTTGTCCCAGAGGCCGAACCGGGATGGGTATAGGTCTCCTGATAGGTGCCCATTTTTTCTTCGAACTCTCTTTCCGAACTCCAGCCGCTGAGCAGGTAATAGGCACTGAAGCCGATTCCCCAGATGATCAGTCCGTAAAAAAGAATATTGAAATATAAGGGCGGCGCCTGTTTGCGGTCTTCAACAATGCCATCGGCATGTTCTTCGTGGGTATCGCGTTTTTTTGCACTCATCTGTTGCAACCTTTCTCTTGTTCTGAAGGCTTGTTGCGACCGGATTAATCGTCTTCCATCATCCGGTATTTAGGGGCTTCCTTTTTTCGCTTGTTCTTGCGCCGGTAGGTATTGAATACAATCAGAGCAAAAATAACGAAAAGACCAATAGTTACCGCCAGGTAAATAATCGAAGCCAGATTCATGGTCAGTCTCCCGTCGACTGGTCGTACTTGATCAGGTTGACCAGTTGCCAGACCCGCTCGCTACCGAGACTGGCGTAAGAGGGCATGCCACCTGCCGCTATCCCGTCATAGACAATACGGAACAGAGTCTCTTCATCGTAGTTGTCGCCGACCAGTTCCGGGCCTATTCCCCCTTCCATGTTGGGGCCATGGCAGGCAGAGCAATTGCTCTGATAGAGCGGTCGCCAGCTCGCCAGGGTGGCCTGGTCAGCGTCGCTGAAGGGGTTGCTCAGTTCTCCAACAATTTCGGTGCGGGCGGTCTGACGCCAGGGAATGTCGCTGCCGAGCTTCTGCATGTAGGCAACGATAGCATCCATCTCGGTTTTTGTTGCCAGTTCAGCGATCTGTTCTTCGCTGTGGGGGAAACCTAACACCTGCATTTTGCGCCGGATTTTGTCGGGCTTAAGCGTATTGTGGCTCAACCAGCCGTAAGCAGGCATGTTGGTTTTGGGATAGATTGAGCTCGGGGTCTCCATGTGCTGATAGTGCCAGGCATCCGGATATTTACCTCCCAGGCGCGCCAGATCGGGGCCGGTGCGCTTGGATCCCCAGAGGAAGGGGCGATCGTAGACAAATTCACCTGACTTGGAATAATCGCCGTAGCGTACAACTTCGGCCACCAGTGGGCGCACGGTCTGGGTGTGGCAGTTGTTGCACCCTTCGCGCATATAGATGTCGCGACCTTCCTGCTCCAGGGGGGTGTAGGGGGTAACCCCTTCAATGCGATCGGCCTCGGTATTAACCCAGACAAAGGGGAGAACCATGGTGACAATGGTACCGACCAGAATGGTTGCCGTCGCCAGGAGCATCAGGAGAAGCGGTTTTTTTTCCCACATGATTTAGGTCCTTCCTTCGACTTCAAGCAGTTTCGGCGCTGGTTCTTTGCCTTTTTGTACGGTCATGTAAACATTGTAGATAAACACCAGTATGCCAAGCAGGTAAATAAGGCCGCCGATGGCCCGAATCCACCAATAGGGATACATCTCGACCATGGTTTCAGTAAAGGTGTAGGTGAGGCTGCCGTCGGCATTCATGGCATTCCACATGCCGGCTTGCAGCACTCCGGCAGTCCACATGCTGGTCGACCAGATGATCTGACCGATGACCACTAGCCAGAAATGCAGATTGGCCAAAGGGATGCTGTAGACCTCGCGCCCGTAAATACGCGGCAACAGGTAGTAGATACCAGCCACGCTGATCAGTGAGACCCAGCCCATGGTGCCCATGTGAATGTGGCCGGGGATCCAGTCAGTGTAATGGATGAAGGCAGAAAATGAACGGATTGCCTGCATCGGCCCCTGCAGGGTCTGCAAACCGTAAAAGGTAATGCCGAGAATCAGAAACTTGACCAGATAGTTGTCGCGCATCTGGTGCCACTGACCGTTCATGGATAGGTAGCCGTTGATGACCGATCCCCAGGAGGGGGCAATCAGCATAATCGAAAAGGCCATGGCCAGGGTTTGAATCCAGTCGGGTACCGGTGTCCAGAGCAGGTGGTGGGCACCGGTCCACAGGTACATGAAGATCAGGGACCAGAAGGAAATAATTGACAGGCGGTGACTATAGATTGGAACGCCGGTTGTTTTCGGCAGAAAATAGTAGAACATGGCCAGGGGTGGCGCGGTCAGGGCCATGGCCACGGCATTATGACCAAACCACCACTGCACATTGGCGCTGTTGGTGCCGGCAAAAATTGAGTAGGATTTAAATGCCGAAACCGGGACCGCCAGAGCATTGATGATAAACAGGATGGCAATACCAATGATTGCTGCCATCATGTACCACAAAGAGATGTACATCTGCTCCTCTTTGCGTTTGATGATGGTCATAATGATGTTGATGGAAAAGGCCACCCACAGAACGACGATCATGATGTCGATGGGCCACTCCATCTCGTGGTACTCAAGGGTCGAGCTGTATCCTAGCAGCAGGGTGACAGCTGACGCAGCAATGGTGAGATTAAACAACCACAACTGGAATCTGGCCAGTCCCGGACTCCATAGCGGCGTTTTGCATAAGCGTTGTGCCATATAGAGAAACATGGCGAAGATGGTGCCGATTCCCCAACCGTAGATGCCGGCGTTGGTGTGAATCGGGCGCAGGCGACCAAAGGTGAAATAGGGGGGGTAGTTCAGATCAGGATTGACCATCTGAAATGAAACAATCACCCCGACAAGTACCGCGACGACACCCCAGACAATGCTCCAGTTAACAAAGCTTTTGACGATGTCGGTATGATATTGCGGTTTTCCCATGTAGCCTCCTGAGACGGGTTGACAGGTGTGTCTAAAGGAACGGATAAATGTGGCAGAAGATAGATCGTGAATGGAAAACGTGACCATTTTAGTGAAATGCTAGGGAAAGTCAATTAGCATTGCACCAACTGTGCCCCAGCATGGTGACAGCTGGCGGCTAAACCGGCTATGATGGCAGCTAGCACACAACAACACATCAAAAAGGAGAAAGTTGATGAAGGCAGTTACCCTTGATCAGGTTCCATCTGTGCCAATGACAATGGAAGGCGCTGCGAATGTCAGCAAGCAGGTTCCCCTCGGCAAAGAGGACGGGGCGCCGAACTTTTCATTCCGGGTTTTTACCATTGCTCCGGGTGGCCACACCCCCTACCACGCACACGCCTCGGAACATCTTAATTATGTTATTGCCGGCCAGGGTGCCCTGGTCAACGAAGCGGGAGAGCAGAGGCCGATCAAAGCGGGGGATTTTGCGCTGGTCTTGCCGAACGAGAAACATCAGTATCGTAATGCCTCGGCAATCGAGGATTTTAAAATGATCTGTGCGGTGCCGGGAGCTTACGAATAACCTGGGTCCGCACATCGTCAATTTGAACTACCTGGCGAAGAGTGAGGAGTAGATATGACTTACTCTTTACCCCTCACTCCTCATGGTTTCAGCTTATTCCTTGGGTTTTTCCGGTGCTTTAGGTTGTGCCATGTCAAGAAATGGCTTGATCAGGTCGATCGGCATCGGGAACAGAATGGTTGAGTTTTTCTCGGCGGCGATTTCGGTCATGGTCTGTAAAAACCGCAGCTGTAAGGCGCCGGGCTGCATGTTGATCTGTTCAGCAGCATTGGCCAGGGTTTTAGAGGCCTCAAATTCGCCGGTGGCATGAATGACCTTGGAGCGGCGCTCGCGCTCTGCTTCGGCCTGACGGGCCATGGCGCGCTGCATCGAGGCCGGCAGGTCAACATGTTTGATCTCAACGTTGGAGATTTTGACCCCCCAGGGGTCGGTCTGGCGGTCGAGAATTTCCTGCAGATCGTGGTTGATTTTGTCGCGCTCGGCCAGCAGTTCATCCAGTTCCACCTGACCAAGGACACTGCGTAAAGAGGTTTGCGCCAGTTGACTGGTGGCGTAAAGGTAATTGTCGACTTCGATCAGGGCCTTGTCCGGCTGGACGACGCGGAAATAGAGGACCGCATTGACTTTGACCGAAACATTGTCGCGAGTAATAATGTCCTGCTCCGGCACATCCATGGCAACGGTACGCATATTGATCTTGGTCATCTGATCGATGATCGGAATGATGAATTTCAGTCCCGGCCCTTTGACAGTTGAGAAGCGGCCCAGTCGAAACACCACTCCACGTTCGTACTCAAGCAGAATCCGTACTGCGGCGCTGATAACGACCGCGCCGATAACGACTATGATAATCCAGAAAAATCCTGCCCCAAAATCAAACATTATTGAGCCTCCTTTTTTTCGAAATCAGCGGACTGATTAGTTGATGTGATAGCCGCAACTTTGACTTTTAAACCGTCAAGTACTTCAACGACCTCCACTGTCTGACCTTTGGCAATCGGCGTGTCGGACCGAGCCGACCAATATTCTCCATAGACAAAAACGCGTCCGCGATCGGCGTCAATTTTCTCGTCGGCTACCCCCTGTTTGCCGACCAGTCCGTCCTGGCCAAAATGACTGTGACGTTTCTGGGTTTTGAACACCATGGTCGCGGCAAAGATAGTAAAAGCCGCGCAGGAGAGCACGGTTGCGGCGATCACCGCGCGGGAAATCTGCAGGTAGGGTTCGCTGCTGTCGATCAGCATCAGGGAGCCCAGGCTCATGGCAATAAGGCCGCCGATAGCCAGCATACCATAAGAGGGGATGTTGGCTTCCAGGATAAAAAGGATAAAGGCCACGACAATCAGCAGCAGGCCAACGTAGTTGACCGGCAGGGCGGAAAAGGCAAACAGGGCGAGCAGAATGGCGATGGCGCCAACCGCACCGGGAAAAATAGCTCCCGGCTGGGAAATTTCAAAAAAGATACCAAGGATGCCGAGCATCATCAGCAAGTAGGCGAAGCTCGGATTGCTCAGGGCGTTGAGGATCTTCTGGCGCCAATTCATCTCGACGGTTACCAGCTGACTGCCGGCGCTGGAGAAGATCATGACCTCGCCATCGCGGATAAATTTGTACCCGTCGAGCTGACGTAACAGGTCCTCGCGATTCTCGGCAATCAAGTCGATCACTGCCAGATCCAGCGCTTCCCGAGCTGAAATAGAGACGCCGTCACGCACTGCCTCTTCCGCCCATTCCTGGTTGCGCCCCCGCTTTTGAGCCAGGCTGCGCGCGTAGGCAGCAGCATCGTTGGCGACTTTTTTCATCATCGTTTCATCGGCTTCACCGCCACTTCCGCCACCGATACTGACCGGTGTTGCTGCACCAATATTGGTTCCCGGTGCCATGACGGCAAAGTCGGCGGCCAGGGTGATCAGTGCCCCGGCAGAAGCGGCTCTGGCTCCTTGCGGTGCGACATAAACAATGGTTGGGATCTGTGAATTCAGTTGCGCCTGAATGATGTCGCGCATGGCGGTGTCGAGACCGCCGGGGGTGTCGAGTTCAATCAATACTGCCCGGTTATCCTGACGATTAGCAGTGGTGATGGTTTCCGCAATAAATGATGCGATAACCGGATTGATCGGTGCTGCGACCTCAATCAGCAGGATGTTGTCATTGGTCGGCGGGTTGGCAAGCAGCGGTCGTGACGGGCTCAGGGCCAGTAACGCAAAACCTGACAGGGCAGCAAAAACGCTGATGGTGCGCACTAGGAGTCTTTTTGTCCGCTGATGCCTGGTGATCACTTTTGCACCTCGTGTTGTCATACGGGGGCCTCTGATTGCGTTTACGAGGAGTCCCTGCGTCGGCTATATGATGATTGATCACTTCTTTGCTTGTGTTTTCACAGTCACTCGTTATAATAGATTGTTTGTATATATGGGTGCCAGAAGATTCTGCGCGCCCTCTTTGCATTCAAGTCCTACCGAAACCTCTGCGATCAGGGTGTACCAATATGAGTCTTAAAGAACAGCTCAATCAGGATATGAAAGCGGCGATGAAGGGCAAAGAGACAGATCGCCTCAGTACGATTCGCCAGCTCCGCAGTGCCATCAAAAACAAAGAAATCGAACTCAGACAAGAAATTGATGATAATACTATTCTGGCTGTCATCAGTACCCTTGTCAAGCAACGGCGGGAATCTGCCGAGCTTTATCGCAGCAATGACCGGCCGGAATTGGCCGACAAGGAAGAAGCCGAACTGGCAGTGCTGCAACAGTATCTTCCTGCGCAGTTAAGTGAGGATGAGCTCCGCGCTCTGGTCGCGGAAGTGATCACCGCGACCGGGGCCGCATCTGTTAAGGACATCGGCAAGGTGATGCCGGTGGTTATGGCAAAAACCAGGGGTAGCGCTGAAGGTCGGCTGGTCAATCAGGTTGTCAGGGAGTTGCTGACCGGTTGAGCCGGCCGGTCCCCTGTCTGCCTTTTATCGTGCGTTCCTAAAGGGAGTTTTTTTTTGGGTCTGGTTGATGTTCTGATTCTGGTCGTCTTGGCTGTCTTTTTGATCAAGGGATTGCTGCGCGGCCTGCTCAAGGAGGTCTGTTCACTTCTTGGTCTGGTGCTGGGGGGTGTTTTTGCCTTTACCTTTCATGTTCCCCTTGCTCAATTTCTTCAGGACAGTGCCGGCCTGCCTGGCGCGATTTCGGTCTGGGCCGCTTTTCTGGCTATTTTCCTCGGGATCGTGATTGTTTTTGCGGTGCTCGGGTTTGTGCTGCATCGCTTTGTTAAAATCATTCTGCTCGGCGGGGTTAATCGTCTTGCCGGTGGAGTCTTTGGTCTGATTCAGGCGGTGGTCATTCTTGCCATGCTGATCCTTGCCATGGGTTCACAGCCCGCTCCGGCTATGGCCCGGCAACTGATCGGAACGTCGCATCTGGCACCACCCTTCGCCACTTTGGGTGAAACCCTGCTGGATGAAGGGCGGGCGTTGATGGGCAGGTCTTCCGGCCGATGATGGTTAACGACGCAGCCTTGTTTGAGCGTCTTGGTTTTCCTGAATTGCGCGGCTGGCTCGCCGGTCAAACCCAGTCTGAACCGGGCCGATTATTGGCCCAGCAGCTTGGCTTGCTGGAGGATCAGGCTGCGGTTGAGCAGGCGCTGAGCGAAGTCGATGAGGCGCTGACGTTGATTCAGGCCGACAAATCGCCGGCGCTGGGGGGCTGCTGTGATTTAACCCCGGTCCTGGCCGATTGTCAGGCCTCCGGTAGCCTGGTGGCGGCGGCGGAGCTGCGGCCGGTGCTGCAATCACTGCTGACGATCACTGGATGTCGCAACTGGTTCAAGGGACGTAAAGAGGCGAGCCATCTGGCGCTTGTGGCTGATGGTCTGGTGCCGTTGCCTGAATTGCAGCGGCGTCTGCAGAGCGCCATCGGCGAGCGCGGCGAACTGCTGGACAATGCCTCGCCAAAGCTCGCTGAGCTGCGTTATGAAGGGCGACAGACGCGTGACCGGGTCAAGCAGCAGCTCGAGCGGTTGTTGGCGGACGAGCGTCTGGCCCCCTGTTTTCAGGAACGTCTGGTGACGGTGCGTAACGGCCGCTATGTGGTTCCAGTGAAGAGCGACTACCGTGGTCGGCTTAAAGGTTTTGTGCAGGATGAATCCGCCAGTGGCCAGACGCTCTATGTGGAACCGGCCCAGATTCTCGATGGCAACAATCGTCTGCAGCACCTGCTGCGCGAAGAACAGCGCGAAGAGCGGCGTATCCTGCTCCAGCTTGCCGATCTGCTGCGCCGCGATCGGGCGCTGTTGCTCAGTAACCAGCAGTTGCTGGCGCAAATCGATTTACGCTTTGCTGCGGCGCGCTTGTCACGCTCCTATCAGGGCTGTCGTCCTGAGCTGGTGAGCTCCTCGCTGATTGAGTTGCGCCAGGTCCGTCATCCGTTGCTGATGATCCGTGCCGGCCAATTTGATATTGCTGCCGCAGTACCGATTGACCTGCTGATTGCCGAGGAGGCCCAGGTTCTGGTGGTCAGTGGGCCGAACACCGGCGGCAAATCGGTCGCCTTGAAGACCCTGGGGTTGATGCTGTTGATGTTGCGCGCCGGGTTACATCTGCCCTGTCGCAGTGACAGCCGTATCCACCTGTACCAGCAGATGTTTGTTGATATTGGCGATGAGCAGAGCATCGCTGACAGCCTGTCGACTTTTTCCGGGCATCTGCTGCGGATCCGCACGATTCTTAAAAGGGCCGACGCCGATACCCTGGTGCTACTCGACGAGGCCGGCAGTGGTACCGATCCGGCGGAAGGAGCGGCGCTGATCCAGGCGGTGATCGAGGCTTTGTGCGCTAAAGGGGCAAAGATTCTGCTGACCACTCATCTTGGGCAGCTCAAGCAGTTTGCCCATGTCAGCGCCGGCATGACCAACGCAGCGGTGGAGTTTGATCCTGATACCCTGGAACCGACCTATGGCCTGCATTATGGTGTTCCCGGTGTCAGCAGTGCCCTGGCAACCGCCCGCCGCCTCGGATTGCCGCCGGAGGTGATTGAGCGGGCCCAGGGCTTTCTCGGCGACCAGCATGATCAGAATCAGATTCTGATTGAACTAGGGCGTCAGCGCCAGGAATTAGATCGTGAACTGGCGGCAACCCGGCAGTTAAAGTCGGAGGCGGCGGCGTCGCAGCAGTTGCGTAAACGGCAGCTGCAGGAACTGAAAGAAAGTAAAAGCAGGGTTCTCGCACGTGCCGGTCGTCAGGCTGAAGAATTGATTGTAGTCACCCAGGAGCGACTGAAACAGCTGCGTCGGCGTCAGGCTGAAGCTTCCTCACCAGGTCAGTCAGCGGCAGAGCGCGAAGAACTGGCGGCAACGCGGGAGGTTTTTGCCGCCTTTGCGCCGAAAGCGCGGCAAAAGACCGTGGTGCCGAAGGATTTGCAGGTTGGCGAACTGGTCCGGATTGTCGCCCTCGGAGCAGAAGCCCGGGTCGAACGGATCAGTGGCGGGCAAGTGGATCTGCAGGTCGGTGGCAAGCGCATGCGCCAGCCGCTAACCGCAGTGGAACAGTTTGCCCCGCGCCGCTTTGTTGGCTCGCGCGCCACTTCCAGTTCGCTGGTACGGCCTGCGGTGGCGGAGCAGCTTACACCCCGCTTGAAATTGATCGGCGAACGGGTTGAGGACGCGCTGGTGCTGCTGGATCGCTACCTGAATGATGCTCTGCTGGCTCACCTGCAGCAGGTCGAGATTGTTCATGGTGCCGGTACCGGCGCTCTTCGTCGTGCCGTGCGTGACTATCTGGCAACCATGCCAGCCGTGACGGCCTTCTATGCGGCGCCGCAGGAGCAGGGTGGTGACAATGTGACGGTGGTTGAGTTGGGAGGACGATGAGCGGACAGATTGGCGACGATAAAATTGAGCAGGTTCGTGACCGTACCGATATCGTTGAGCTGGTCTCCCAGTATGTTGATCTCAAAACTTCCGGGCGCAACCGGCAGGGTCTATGCCCGTTTCACGCTGAAAAAACACCTTCTTTCAGTGTGAATGCCGAGCGTCAGTTTTACCATTGTTTCGGTTGTGGGGCTGGCGGTGATGTTTTCAGCTTCCTGATGCAGAGTGAAGGATTGAGCTTTCCCGATGCGGTACGGCGGCTGGCCGGGCGCGCCGGCATCGATCTGGAAGAACGTCCCTTGACGCCGCCGGAGCGGGCACAGATTGAGGAACGCGAACGGCTGTACCGGATTAATGATCTGGCGGCGGATTATTTCCATGCCAACCTGATGGAGCATCCGCAGGCGGTGAGTGCACGTAATTACCTGAAAAAGCGCGGCTACGGTCAAAAAGCTGCTGCTGAATACCGCGTCGGCTATGCTCTGCCCGGCAGGTCAGGTTTGAAGGATCATCTCGAGCATCACCAGATAGCAGCCACAGAGGCGCGCAAACTGGGTTTGGTGCGTGAGGGGTCGTCGGGGGGCGGCGACTACGACATGTTCCGTTCCCGTCTGATGTTCCCGATTTTCGACCTGGCTGGTCGTGTTGTAGCCTTTGGTGGCCGAGTACTGGATGACGGCAAGCCGAAATATATCAATTCGCCGGAGTCACCCATTTATCATAAAGGGGCGGTTCTTTTTGGTCTCTATCAGGCCCGTCAGGCCATTCGTATCAGTGGTGATGTGCTGGTGGTTGAGGGGTACTTTGATCAGCTGGCCTTAAGCCGTGCCGGTTTTGCCCAATCGGTTGCCACCTGCGGTACCGCTCTGACCGCCGAACATGCTCAGCAGCTCAAACGCTATGCACAACGGGTGGTGCTGGTTTTTGATCAAGACAGGGCCGGCAAGCAGGCAACCTTCAAGGCGATGACGACCCTCCAGCAGGAAGGGGTGGCTGGCGCGGCTGTCACTTTACCTTCAGGCGATGATCCTGATTCATTTTTGCAGCGTCAGGGTGCCGAAGCTTTCCAGACTCGCCTGGATCGAGCTCGCCCGCTGATGGAACTCTACATGGAGGAGACGCTTAAAGAGGCTGGTAACGGGGTCGAGTTAAAGGTGCGGGCGGTTGAACAGGTGCTGGAAAAAATCGCTGCCCTGAAGAGTGAATTAGAGCAAGATCTGTATCTCAAGGAATTATCCGGTCACAGCGGCATCGAGGTTGCGCGTCTGCAGAAAAAGCTCGAGATGATTGCCCGGCAACAGCGAGGACGAAGTCGGGTGCAGGGGTCAGAGGCGCCAATGCCACCACCCCATCCGACGGACGAGCCCGGGCAGCAGCGTTCGGGGGTCAGGCAGCAGCGGCTCCCCGCGAACAGCCAGAAGGCAGTCAGTCGCACCGAGCAGACCCTGCTGCGGCTGTTGCTGCAAAGCTCGGCAGTACGTACAGCCTTTATTGAGCGCGGTGGGGTAAATCTGATTCACCATCCTGATGTTGCTGCGGTGATGGCAGAAGTTCTCCATCAGGCGACGGCCTCGGGATGTGATATCGAGTCTCTGCTGCCGGCTTTAACCGCCCCTCAACGCGAGATTCTGGTGCAGGCGCGCACTTGTGATCCGGCGGAGTTTGCCGAGACCCTGGATCAGGTCGCCAGCGACTGCCTGCGCGCCTTGGAGAGACAGGCCCTGAAAAGACGATCAGACCAGCTCTGGCGTGAGTTGATCCCGGCTGCTGATGAACAGGGAGATGTGGAGGCCGGTGACCGTTATCGGGCGGAACTGTCCCAGTTACAGTTGCAGATCAAGGGACGGCCGGACTGGAAAATATAAAAAAAACGAGCGTCATATTTCAATTTTGATAAAAACGGTTAAACTTGATACTAATAGTCAATTTTTTTTACGCGAATGTCACAACGTATGGAGATTAAGTACTGATGGCGAAAAAAACCAATCCCGAAGAAGTACAGCAACTAATCGATATGGGGAAGGAAAAGGGTTTTCTTACCTATGATGAAGTCAACGATATGCTCCCGGCCAGTATGGTGTCGTCAGAACAACTGGAAGACGTGATGAGCATGTTTGGTGAGATGGATATTGAGATTGTCGACAATGACAACAAAATATCCAGCTCCAAAGACACAGATATTGACGAGGAGGAAGACGAAGGCGATGTTGAGCTGGAAGCCGGCACGCTCGGTAAGACCAGTGACCCGGTACGTATGTACCTGCGGGAGATGGGGCAGGTTGCTCTGCTGACGCGGGAAGGGGAAGTTGAAATCGCCAAACGGATTGAAGAAGGTGATGCCCTGGTGGCCAAGGTCATTATGCGTACCCCGATTGCTGCCCGCGAAGTGATGCTGTTGCTCGGAAAACTCGAGAAGGGGCAAATTGGAGTTTCCGAGATCACCCGTGAATATGATGAGGAAGAGGGGGGTGAGGTCGAAGGTCGGCAACGGCAACGGCTGATGGATCTGCGTGAAAGGCTGTTACCGCTGGAGCAGCAGATTAATGAGATTGACAAGGCGTTGCAACAGGAAACGGCGGTTCGCAAGGTCAAGAAACTCAAGAAAGATGAGGCCGAGGCGCGCGAAAAAATGACCGAATTGCTGCGCGAGGTCCGCCTGAAGGATTTTCAGGTTGCCAAGATTGTCGATCGTCTGAAAGAAATGGGCACTCAGGTAAAAAAAGGACAGGCCGAAATCAGCGCCTGCGAGCAGATGCTGACGCGCCCACACGCTGAAATTGCCAGTTACC
>RRYU01022213.1_pt1:0-22500 | contig 31847 bp, 23 predicted proteins | sample 2162651 | NCBI WGS metagenome assembly RRYU01 (sample SAMN10267283, study PRJNA491782) | microbial mat metagenome | isolation source: biomat in the production well | place: Japan: Minami-Kanto gas field, natural gas well KTG3 | collected 2017-06 | reverse complement strand
GTACCAAGAAAGCCTGTCAGGGGAGCAACACCCGCGATAGTTGCAAGCGTACTCATATTTTTTTCCATTAAATGGACTTGTTCAGAACCTGCCGCTTCCATGTAAGACTCGATACCTTCTTTATCAAGATGGGAATGCATCAATCCTTCTTTTAAAACTGTTGGAATTGCACCTTGCGAAGCCGTACAAAGATTTATTGCTTCATCTTTTTTACCGCTGGCAATAAATGCTTTTAATTCATATAAAATATGATTGGTCTTAGTTTTAAATCGATTTAAGTCAATATACTTATTTACGATTAACACTACAGCAAGTACCGAAAATAATACTATGGGGATCATTAACCATCCGCCTTGAACAATTATATTGAATAGACTCATTATTCCTCCAAAAAATGTTTATTTATTTAAATTTTACCAAAATATTTTGATTCCAACCCAACCATTTCTGCGTTGAGCACTAAATCCTTTCCAAGTATCATAGGCAGTATCTAAGATATTATTAATTTGACCATAAATTTCAACCTGCTTGCCAATCTTTTTGGTCACTAACAAATTACCAACGAAATATGGTTCAATAACATCATCATCATTATCATCTAATGTTTTGAACTGTGACGTGAATTGTTCGCCAACATATTGTCCGTTTAACAATATATCTACACCAGAACCCAATAATGCTCTAATTGCGAAATCTAAATTGATCTTTGGGAAATAAGGAATTTGCTCAGCATTATTACTTTTAGTGATATCATAATCTTTATATCCTAAGGCTGACCATGCAGATACATATTCATTAATCCGCCAATTTAGAATTGCTCGTACTTCATGTATTACAACATCATTATTATAAACAATATCCCAGTGTCCAAAATTATACGCTTCAATGTCCCCATCTTGCGGTATAAAAATACCATAATTATTAATATCTTTGTAGTTGTAATATGTCTCAAATGATAAATCGTAAGTTCCTGATCGCTTCCAACCGATTTTAAGATTTGAAATAACATCTCTATATGACAACGGGGCCGACATATTAATATAGGGATTAGTTTTTAACAACTGTACCAGAGAGATAGCTTCGATTTCGGGTTGAAAAGTGCCAGATATACTCCCAATTGGACCTAAATTGAACTCCATGCCAAGTATGGGGTATATTGTCGTTAATTCATCCTCATACGGTTCTTCAAGGATTTTCTCCACTCCTAATAACAATCCATGTTCATTTGTACTCTGATAATGGAAAATATTGATTCCGCCTTTTACCTTTAAATTGCGGGCAAAAACATGCTCGATTGTTGATCGGGCATTCCCGAATAATGAGTTGCTTAATAATGAATTATTCGTAATGTCGTCACGAACTTTTTCTAAGTATTTAAACGGTGCTTGATCTTGGTTTAGCTCTAACCATGCATGTAGGCTATCCAATTGATTGGGATTTAGAGGTATTTCGATTTGATCAGATATCAATTTAATATTGCCGGTGATAAATGATGAACCGATTGTTTTGCTTACGTTAAGATCTGTCCATAAGCCCCAATTAAATAGTTGAGAATTATCAGGATCCATATATCGAACTCCAGCATCCCATCTGAAATTTGCCAATTCCCAGCCTGTGATACCGGTGGTAGTAGAAATATCGATGTTAATTCGCGATCGTTTTTCATGAGGATTGACCAGTGCTCCGTAAAATCTATAGGAATTTTCTGATAACGTAAATTGTGTCTTGTTCTGCAGATGCCGATTAAAGCGATGAATATTAGTAAAAGTATTTCTGGAATAACGATAGTCGGAATTTTTGACATGTCCGCTATTCCAGCGATAATCCATATCGACAAATAATTCATCATCAACGAATTGTTTTTTTAATTTTAATCCGGCGTTTATGTCATTATATCTGCCATAAGACGAATAAAATTGATTACTTATATTTGTTGTTGGATAAAATATAGACTGATCCATCTTGATGCCACCGGCTCCTGATACGAAACGATTGCTTTTTCCTTCTCCAGTTGGATTGGCAGTGACAATCGGAATATTGGTTTTATCTGTGGTTTTTTTGGAGTCAGGTACATTAGTAATGATTCTTTCACCAACAATTGTGTGTTCGTTCAATTCTATCGTAGGTAATCCTGAATCTTTTGGTTGTGATTGTTTAGGTTTCTCAGGTGCTGTCATCGTAGTATCCTGTGGAATGGCGATAGTCCTAACAGGTTTTTTCTTTTGAGAAAATCCGTATGAATTAAGAAATATAAAAAGTATTAGAGTACTTACAGAGAACCGACGGAGGTTTATATTAACATTCATAATTATTTTTTTAACCTGCTTAGTGCTGCTGTTGCTTCATTAGCGAAATCATTACCTGAATTATTTTCCAACACAATATTATAAAGTTTTATTGCCTCATCATTTTTATTTAGTCTTTCTTGACAAATAGCAGCATCCAGAGTAGCCGAATAAACCCAATAATCATGGCGGGGATATAAATATCTGACCTTTAGTAATTCCTCTAGAGCGACAGAAAAATTATTTTTTGAAAGATAAGACCATCCCAACAAATATTGTGCTTCAGCGGCAAGTTCATCAGATCGCCGTGCAATAACTACTTTAAAATGTTTAATTGCGTTTGAAATATCTCCATCAACAGCGATTAACCTACCCAATTTGTTATTTGCTTCATCAGATTCAACAGTCTTAGGATAGTTATCTATGGTATACTTATAATTTGCCTTTGCCAAATCTGTTTTACCTAAATATTCTTGAGCTTTACCAAGACCCAAGTATGCCGAAGCATTTTCCTGTGAATCAGGATATTTTTTTATGGCATTAATAAAAGTTGTTTCGGCTTTATTATTATCATTTTGTGATAAATAAATTTCACCAAGCTTAACGAGGGAAAATGATGCTATCTCACTATTAGGATAATTTGTAGCAATATTTTCATAATACATAATTGCTTTGATTGGATTTCCTTTCATCAGATAAGCATCACCCATTCCAAGATAAGCGTGTGCGGCGCGTGGATCAGTGGAATAATTATTAATAATACTATTGAATTGACTAATAGCCTGATCAGGTTTTTCCTTCACTAAGTATGAATCAGCGTTTTTTAACAGCAAGTCAACCGAGTATTTGCTCTGCGGATTTTGCTTAACATAATTATCAACTACTGAATTTGCTTTATCAATTTGACCAAGGATTAAATAAGAATCTTGAACACCAATTACCGCATCACCGATTACAGGACTATCGGGGAAATAAGAAATGATATAATTATAATTTCTTATGGCATTTTCATAATTTTGCAAATTATAGTAAGCATTCCCAAGATCAATGTATGCATTTTCCCGATAGCTGCTATTTGGATATTTACTTATTAATTTATTATAGATCGCAATGGCATCTACAGGCTTATTGAATTGTCTTAAATTTATTGATGCTACTTCGAACATCGCATCGTCGGCATATTCGTTATTTGGATAATTTCTAAATATGAATTCAAATTCCTTTACCGCATCTTCATGACGATTTAAATTGGATAGAGTACGCCCGATTTGATATGATGTACGCAATTTCAATTCCAAATTTGATTGATCATTGTTAATTAATTTTTGGGCGGATTTATATGATGATAGTGCGTTTTTGAAATCTTTAAGTATAAAATAGCAATTACCTTGCTGAAATAGAGCGTCTTGTTTGTGCGGTGTATTGGGATATTGATTAAGTACAGCGGTAAAATCTTTTCTCGCAGAATCGTAATCTTTTTTTGAATAGCGAGCATAAGCACGGGCGTAGATTGCATCCATCCGTTTAGAAGAAGTGCTGTGATATGTTAGCAATTTTGTAAAGGTGACTTCGGCCGCACTGTATTCATCATCTTCTAATTGACATTCTCCAAGCCAGTACAGCACCATATCAATGTATTCGTGCTGCGGATAGGTATTGATAAATTTTTCAAATGTTTGTTTAGCGGCATTGCGGTTACCCGATTTATACTGGCTCCAACCCAACCGATATTCACTTTCAGATGTAAGATTTGCATTTGATGATTTTGAGATCATTCTTGTATATACAGCTTCGGCTTCACTAAAACGTTCCAATTCCAATAAACATTCCCCTGACATCTTAAGAGCTTGGTCAAAAACATCACTTTTAGGATATGATTCGGTGACAGTCGCAAATTTTTGGTAGGCAACCTGAAAGTTTTCCCGATCAAAATTACCAAGACCAAGTTCATACAAGGCATTATCAGTAAATTGACTATTTGGTGCAATAGTCGCTAATTCCTCTAATACAATATCACCCCGTTCGGGATGTCCAGAGTTTTTTAACGATATTCCTAAGAGATACTTGGACTGATTCTGTAACTCTCCTACCGCAGTGTTTTTGACCAAGTTGTCATATATCACAATAGCATCATTGTAACGTTTTTCTTTAATATAAATCCAACCTAATCCAATACGTGCCTCGTTGACAAATTCACTTTCAGGAAAATTTGATATCACGGCTTGAAACTCATTGATCGCTTTTCCTAACTGATCAGTCTCATAATATGAATCACCGAGAAAATAATGACCTGAAGCTCTATATTGGTCACTAACAGCTGACATGTCTATCGCAGAGATTGTTGCGATTGCGGATTGAAAATCTTTATTCCTCCAAAATGTTTCACCTAATTTAAATTTCGCATCTGATATTAAATCACTATTGGGAAATAAATTTATCAAAGATTGGAAGGCTGATATTGCTTTCGTATAATTATTTTTCAGCAGATTTGACCAACCAACAGAATAATAAGCGTAGTCTTTTAAATCACTTTCATTGGAATTAATGACTTGCGAATAGTAAAAATCAGCTTTTTCATAATCCGGTAATTCAAAATAACTTTCTCCTGCCCAATAATTAGCACGATTTAAAAGTTCACTTTTTGGAAAATCAGCACCTATCATGGAAAAATGTTCAGCTGCTTTAACATAATTATTTTCTTCATAAAAACTTTCCCCGGTTAAGAAAATAGCATCGTCAATTAAAGTACTGAAAGGAAACTGCACCATAAATTCCTTTAAAGTATTCCGAACTTCCGGGTATTTTTTAAGGTAAAATTGGCTTTGACCTAATAAGTAATAAGCAGACTCGCGCCATTCGCTTGAAGGATACTTATATAAAAAATCCTGTATGCGCAGTTCGGTTGACTGGTAAAGCCCATCTTCAAATAAGCCCAAAGCAATTAGATAATCATTGCGCTCATTATTGGAAATGCCTTGGCTGAACCCAAAAGTAATTACGAATATTAGGATTAGAAAAAAATATAATAAATATTTATTAAACTTCATCATGATTAGATTTTCTTTAAACAATGTTGTAATTTAAGAAAATAATTGATATTCCGGTGTTGTTTTTATATGCTATTTCACGACAGAACTCAATAAAAGTTTCGCGCAAGTTTTTAATAACAAATATTTGACACGTATCTTTTACTAAATATACATTTGAAAATTAATTAAACAATTGAACAAATTTATAATTGAACATTTTAAATTCAATAGCATTATAATGTTAATCCATTATTAATATATATTAAATTGAATAAATCTCGAGGAAATATAATCTGGGTCGATGATGAAATTGATCATCTGAAACCGCATATAATATCATTGGAAGATAAAGGTTACAGCATCTCATCTGTTTCTAATGGTTGGGATGCCATTGAATTGATAAAAGCAAACAATTTTGATTTAATACTAATGGATCATTTTATGCCTGGGATTGATGGCATAGAAACAATGCATCGGATTAAGGAATTCAAACCTAGAATACCAATTATAATGATTACAAAAAGTGAAGAAGAATGGTTGATGGACAAGGCAATCTCTGAGCAAGTTTCTGAATATCTTATCAAACCGATTAATCCTACGCAGATATTCAGTGCAATTAAACGTGTACTTGAGAAAACTCGAATTATCGATGAGAAAACAACAAGTGACTATTTAAAGGAATTTAAGGAAATTGAGAATAGAATTCAGCAATCTATGATTATTGATGATTGGTGGAATCTGTATAATAAACTAGTTGGTTGGCAGTTAACCTTCGATTTACAAAAAAAGTCGGAATTGTCTGGTATTTTAGAGCAGCAGATTCAAACCTGCAATCATGAATTTATTCATTTTATCGATACAAATTATACTAGTTGGCTCGAAAATAATAAACGTCCACCATTGTCACCTGATATTTTACCAAAATATTGCATCCCAAAGCTTCATAATAAAGAAAAGGTCTGCCTGTTTGTTTTGGACTGCATGCGCTACGACCACCTTATGGCATTAATTCCGGAGATTGCACAATATTTTAATATTAATATGAATTATGCGGTTTCAATTTTGCCAACGGCAACACCATTTGCTAGAAATGCCATATTTAGTGGTTTATTTATTGATGAAATGTTTATTAAGTATCCTCAGCAGAAAAATCTAATAGAGAACCATGACCAACATCAAAATAAATTTGAAGAAGAATTCCTACGAGATTTACTAAAACGCAACAACCTAAAAACCAATAGTGTCCATTACCATAAAATTTGGCAAGCCGAGGAAGGGCAACGGTTTAATAATCGCTTAAGCGACTACTTAAATAATGATTTGATTGCTGTAGTAATTAATTTCATCGATTTATTAGCTCATAAAAGGTCAGAATCTGATATTATAAAGGAAATGGTGCCGGATGAAACAGGATATCGCCAAGCTGTGCGAAATTGGTTTGAAAACTCATGGTTTTTTGAAAGTTTAAAACAGCTTGCCGAAAGCGATTATACAGTAATTATTACAACAGATCATGGTAGTACAAGGGTAAAGAAAGGAATTATGGTTGCGGCGGATAAAGAGGCATCTTCAGGTGTGCGCTATAAATATGGCAGAAATTTAAATAGTAAAGACAAGAATGCTTTGGTCATTAAAGATCCAAGTAAATATCGGTTACCGAATTTGGGTCCGCAATCAAGTTATTTAATCGCTAAGGGCGATGTATATTTCTTATATCCAACACAAGTGCATCAATATCAATCCATATATAAAGATAGTTTCCAACATGGCGGTATCTCTATGGAAGAAATGCTGATTCCGGTTGCCATTCTAAAAGGGAAATGATGTTCGGTAAACATATCACAAAATCCTTAAAGGAGACACAGCAATTGGCAGCGAAAGTCGTTAAGGATATACCACCCAATACGGTAATCGGTTTAATTGGTAATTTAGGTACGGGTAAGACAGCATTTGCTCAGGGCTTCGCTAAAGCGATGGGAGTTGATGAAGCTGTTGGTTCTTCCACCTTTAAACTGATTAGCGAATATAAAGGATCAAAATTTTGGTTATATCACATTGATTGTTATCGACTTAATAACTCGCAGCAATTTATTAATATTGGAGGTGTGGAATATTTAACTCCGAGTACTGGATTCACATTAATTGAATGGGCTGATATTATTGAAGATATTCTTCCCAAGAATTCAATTATAATTAATTTTAGTCGAGTAATCAATGAACCTGAATGCAGAGAAATTATTATAAGTAGACATCAATGAAAATTATTGCAATTGAAACCGCAACTGATATTTGTAGTATTACATATTTTGAAAATGGCCATTGCCAAGGTCTAATTGAGGATGTTATTCCTCGACAGCATGCCGAAAAATTACCATTATTTTATATTGATTTAGTTAACAAAACTGATTTAAAATTATCTGAAATTGATGCAATTGCCGTTTCAATCGGTCCGGGTTCTTTTACAGGTTTGAGGATTGGACTAAGCTATGCAAAAGGTTTGGCTTATAGTCAGCAAAAACCGATTATACCTGTACCAACAATGTATTCAATATTTCATAGTTTCAAAGAAAAGGGAATAAATGTCACTGTGATATTATTGTCACATGGTAATAAATATTTCATTCAGCATTTTGAAGGTAATAGTAAAAATGCAAAATTAAGCGAAATCGAAGTGGTAGAGTTAGATGATATTAATAAACTTCAGGATATCGAAAATATTGATATATTAATTCACTATGGGTGCGAAAAGTTATTTAACAATAATGATAAAAATATTCAGCACTTTGAGGTGAAGCCTTCAAGCAAATGGATTGGAGAATTAGCACAACTTAACTTTCACGAGTGGATTGTTAAAAACCCGTATAAGGTAGTTCCTGAATATATATCTCCATTTAAAATTGGGAACTAGAAAAACAGTTGTACAATTGTTGTAACTTGAACCTATAAAATATATTCGTATATTTCGTGTTCAAAAAATTTATATATAATCAAAATTTAATTATTAGTATTTAAATAAAAATGGCTTGGTTCCATCGAAAAGAAGAAAAATTAAAGGACGACAAAAAAAAGTCCATCCCAGACAATTTATGGATAAAATGTCCATCATGTTCAGAGATAATTTATAAACCTGAGCTACGCACAAATCATTCGGTTTGCCGCCATTGTAAGCATCATTTTGGGATCAGTCCAAGAGAATATATTGATTTGATATTAGATGAGGGATCAGATAAAGAAGTATTTAAGGATATTATTTCTATTGATCCGTTAAAGTTTAAATCTGAAAAGCGATATACTGATCAACTGAAATCAGCTCAAAAAAAGACAAAAGATTTGGAAGCAATCCGTTGCTTTGAGGGTAAAATCAATAAGCAACCAGTCGTTCTAGGGATAATGAATTTTGAATTTATTGGTGGTAGTATGGGTTCTGTCGTAGGAGAAAAAGTTACCCAGTCCATTAAACTTGCTGATAAGACCAAAGTACCATTAATAATTGTGTGCGCCTCAGGTGGTGCTCGTATGCAGGAAGGCGCCCTGTCTTTGATGCAATTAGCGAAGACCAGTGCTAATTTAGCAAAATTTATGGATAACGGTGGTTTGTATATTCCATTATTAACAAATCCTACAACAGGAGGTGTGACTGCAAGTTATGGTATGCTTGGTGATGTAATCCTAGCAGAACCGCGGGCGTTAATCGGATTTGCCGGACCAAGAGTTATTAAACAAACTACAAGTCAAGAACTCCCTGAAGGATTCCAACGTTCAGAATTTTTACTTGAAAAAGGATTCATTGATATGATTGTCCCACGTTCCGAATTAAAAAATACACTTACAAATTTGATACAAACATTATTGTGAAAAATAGACCAAAAATTCTTATTACAAATGATGACGGTATTTTCGCTCCCGGAATTTATGCTTTGTGGGAGGCAATGCAAGAAATTGGTGAAGTAACAGTCGTTGCACCAGACACTGAAAAAAGTGCTGTTGGTCACGCTATAACAATTACCGATCCGATCAGAGTCGAAAAAGTTCAAAGAGAAAATGGATTTAAAGGATTTGCAGTCAAGGGGACACCAGCTGATTGTGTTAAAATAGCCGGTCGATCACTGATGAAAAATCCTCCGGATATAGTTGTATCTGGGATTAATTCAGGAGCAAATGTAGGCAGTAATATTATTTACTCGGGGACGGTTTCCGCAGCGACAGAAGGCACCATTCTTGGAATTCCATCCATAGCGATCAGCCTTAATTCAATCAGGGGTGGAGACATGTCTGCATCCAAAAAGGTGGCGATAAGAATGGTGAAAAAAGTTCTTGAGAAGGGTTTGCCGGATGGAATTTTGCTGAACGTTAATGTACCGAATATTCCTGAGAATGTTATTGAGGGTTATAAAATTACCAAACAAGGTAAATTAGTTTTTAAAGATCGCTTTGAAAAACGTGAAGATCCGCGCGGAAAATTTTACTACTGGATGAAAGGCGAAATTATAAATGATACAAACAGTGACACTGATGGATTTGCCATACAGAATAATTTTATTAGTGTGACGCCAATCCATTATCAACTTACTAAAGAATCTTTTTTAAAAACACTTGAAAGTTGGGAAATATAGTGGAATTGCACCACAATCAAGGAGTAATAATACTTGATTTCGGTTCACAATACACAAGATTAATCGCAAGACGTATTCGTGAACAGAAAATATTCTCAGAAATTTTACCATCCGATACAAGTCGTGCAGAAATCCTCAAGCTCAATCCTAAGGCAATAATATTATCCGGGGGTCCATCGAGTGTATATTCTAAATCTGCACCAAAACATGATGAATCAATTTTCGATTTAGATATTCCGATTTTAGGTATCTGTTACGGTTTACACCTACTTGTTCAGCATTATGGTGGCAAGATTCAGACCTCGAATATTAGAGAATATGGATTTGATGAAATTGAGATTGGAGATAATTCCGATCTATTCAATGGAATACCTAACAGCACAAAAGTGTGGATGAGCCATGCCGATAAGGTTGCAAAATTACCGCAAGATTGGACCATAACCGCTGAATCATCTAATGGAATAGTGGCAGGATTATCGTGCAAATCAAGAAAACGCTTCGCAACGCAATTCCATCCCGAGGTGGTCCATACTGAGAAAGGTAGAGAAATATTAACTAACTTTTTATTTAAAATTGCCGAATGCAAACCTGACTGGACACCGCAAAATTTTATTAGTGAAAAAATTTCTGAGATTCAACAAACTGTTGGTAAAAGAGGTAAAATCTTGGTTGCTGTAAGTGGCGGTGTGGATTCATCGGTTGTAGCGACACTATTAAATAAAGCAATCGGAAAAAGAGCGATTGCGGTTGTAATAGATCATGGTCTCATGAGAAAAGATGAAGCACAAAATTGTGTAGAATCTCTTAAAGTGAACCTTGGAATTAATATACAGAAATTTGATAAGTCGGAAATATTCATTAAACGTTTAAAGGGTGTAAATAATCCTGAAAAAAAACGAAAAATTATCGGTGAGCAATTTATTAGATCATTTGAAAAAATAGCAAAAAATCTCGGTGATGTAGAATTTTTAGCTCAAGGAACTTTATATACCGATATCATAGAAAGCGGTGGTCATGGAAGCAACAAAGCTGCCCATGTGATAAAAAGTCATCATAATGTTGGTGGTTTACCTGAGAATATGGAATTGACATTAATTGAACCATTGAAAGAATTATTCAAAGATGAAGTGAGGATGATTGGTAAGGAATTGGGAGTACCTGATGTTCTTCTGAATCAACATCCGTTTCCGGGGCCGGGTTTTGGAGTGCGAATACTTGGAACTATAACTCGTAAACGACTACAAATACTACGCGAAGCCGATGATATTTATATTAGTATTTTAAAGGAAGAAGGTATTTACAATGATATTTGGCAGGCATTTTCAATTTTGATACCTATTAAAACCGTTGGAGTGATGGGAGATAAAAGAACTTATGAAAACCTCATCGGTTTGCGAGCTGTTACAAGTTTGGATGGCATGACTGCCGATTGGTATAGAATGTCAGACAAAATTCTATCAAAAATCTCCAATAAAATTGTAAATTCCGTGAGCGGTATTAATCGAGTCGTTTACGATATAACATCCAAGCCTCCGGGAACTATCGAGTGGGAATAACTTATATTAAAATTATTAGGGATTAATTATGTGTGGAATAGTCGGATATTTAGGAAGTAAAAATTCAGTTCCAATATTGATGAAAGGGCTGAAGCGATTAGAATACCGCGGATACGATTCAGCCGGAATTGCGATTCTCGATAAAAATAATCTTAATTATTTAAAGCGTAGTGGAAAAGTAAAAATATTGGAAGATGCTTTAAAGACTTCACATATCAAAGGTAACATTGGAATTGCACATACCCGTTGGGCTACTCATGGAATCCCCAATGATATCAACGCTCACCCGCAAATGGATGTCACTGATTCTATTGCTCTTATCCATAACGGCATAATTGAAAATCACTCCACCTTGCGTGAGGTTCTTAAGCGAGAGGGTGTAGTATTTAAGAGTGATACTGACACTGAGGTAGTTGTGCAGCTGATATCATCATTATATAAGAATGACGGCCTATCTTTAGAAGAGGCTGTAAGAGCTGCACTTCAGAAAGTGGTTGGGGCCTATGGTATTGTGTTGATCAGCAAAGATGAACCTGATAAATTGATCGCAGCAAGATTTGGTAGTCCGCTTGTAGTAGGTATTGGAAAAGATGAGTATTTTGTCGCAAGCGATGCCGCTCCGATTATCGAATACACCAGGAAAGTTGTCTATTTAGATGAAGGTGAAATGGCAATTATTACTGCAGATGATTTAACCATCAGAAAGATTTTTAGTAATAAAGTGGTGTCCAAAAAAATATCAAATGTAGATTGGTCAGTTGAGCAAATAGAAAAGGGCAATTTCCCACATTACATGTTGAAAGAGATCCATGAACAGGAGCGTACGGTAGTTGATACAATGCGAGGTCGTTTAAGGGTTGAAGAAGGTGATGCATTCTTAGGCGGTATTCAGGATTTTCTGCCAAGAATTGAATCAGCCCGCCGCTATTATATCACCGCTTGTGGTACATCCTGGCATGCCGGAATGATCGGTAAATATTTACTTGAGGAATTTGCCGGTATCCCGGTGCATGTAGAATATGCCTCGGAATTTCGATATCGGGAGACAATTGTAGGCCCTGATACAGTCGTGATCGCGATCAGTCAATCAGGTGAAACAGCAGATACATTAGCAGCCATCCGTAAAGCACGCGATAAAGGTGCACTGACAATGGGAATCTGTAATGTGGTAGGTAGTTCAATTTCGCGTGAGACTGATTGTGGGGTCTATACCCATGCCGGACCTGAGATAGGAGTAGCATCAACCAAAGCATTTACAGCACAGGTGACAGTGCTTTCTATGTTTGCTTTAATGCTTGGCAGAAAAAAGCAGAGACTTTCAAAATCACAGGGACAAGAAATTACCCGTTCGATGAATAAATTAGGTCAATATATTCAAGAAGTCCTCGCAGATGATAAACAACTAAAGAAAGTTGCCAAAGATACTCAGCATGTAAATAATTATTTATACTTAGGACGCGGTTTAAACTTTCCGGTCGCTTTAGAGGGAGCATTGAAATTAAAAGAGATCTCCTATATCCATGCTGAAGGTTATCCGGCGGCAGAAATGAAACATGGACCAATTGCCTTGATCGATGAGAAGATGCCGGTGGTATTTATTGCTCCGCATGATAAAACCTACAAGAAGATCTTATCGAACATCGAACAGGTGAAATCTCGCAAAGGGATCACTATCGTGTTTACCGATAAGAGAACTGAAGATATTGAGAAATTATCTGATTATTTGATTGTTATCCCAAGAACTCATGATCATATCTTCCCGATCCTTGTCTCGATACCACTGCAATTACTTGCTTACCATTTAGCAGTTTTAAGAGGCTGCCATATCGATCAACCTCGTAACTTAGCAAAAAGTGTCACGGTTGAGTAAAATAGAGAAATATTTAATTTATTTTATTTTAGCTGTGCCCATAATGGGACAGACTGTTGGTAACAATAATCAACAGAATATTTATACTTTACAATCGGCGGTAGAAAAATATAATTCCGGAAAATATAAGGAAGCTGAAACAATTCTGGAACAACTTGTATTGTCTGAAAAAGAAGAATTTCTCCCTGAGATTAGATTACTTGATATGAAGATCAAATATCGTCTAAATGATTATACAGTGAGTAAAGAAATTGGGAAATCATTTTTGATGGAGTACCCAGAATCCGAGTTTAAAAACGAGGTTTTAGTTACATTTGGCGATATTTTTATGGCAGAAGGGTCATTTGATGCTGCCTTTCGTACATTTCTAAATGCACTTAAAAATAGTTTTGAAAAACAAAATCAAAAATATATTATAGATAGAATATTCATATTATTGCAGTATGGTATCTCTCCGAATATTATAGAGGAAATGTTGGCAACTGAAATAGATACTGAGATTATTCAGATATTGTTATTAGCCAAGGCTCATACAGAAATGCAAACAGGGCAACTTGGAAAATCTGCCAATACAATTTCTGAGATTGATATTAATATTCTATCAAAGATAATTGATGATTATTATTCCAAATTATTTACTCAAATAAAAAGTATGACAACAGGACGCACAATAGTTGCTGTAGTCTTACCGTTAACAGGCAAAGATGCAAAAGTTGGAAAAGAATTTCTTGATGGACTTAAATATGCTGAGTTAAACAATTCCGCAATTAATACAGAATTATCCTTAATTATTTATGATAATGCCGGGGATGAATTAAAAACATTAGAAATCTTTCAGGCATTATCTAAAAATCCAAATATTGTAGCAGTAATCGGTCCAATTTCTGAAAAAAACTCGATTATTGCCGGATGTAATGCAGAGAATATCGGTATACCGATAATATTTCCGGCAGTTACAATTGATGGATTGGCTCATATTTCCGATAATATATTTTTTATGAATTCTGATTTAAATACACGCGGAAACTTAGCCGCAAAGTTTATTGTTGAAACACTCGAAGCAGAAAATATTGCAGTACTTGCACCAGCTGATAAATTTGGCCAGAGCTTAGTCGATGCATTTACTGAGAAACTTTCAACTTACAATCAAACTCCACAAATTATTGAATGGTATTCCGGTGTTCCGATGAACTTAAGCCGACAATTTAAGTCCATTAGAACAAAAGCTTGGGAATTGACAGAAACCGACAAATCATGGTTTGCATCCAAAATAAAAAGAAATACAAAATTTGATAATGAAATGACAGCTGAAGATTCATCAGAAATTGTATTAAGTTCAATTGATGTTATTTATATGCCGATTCACGACGGGCACTTAGACTATATCGGTGCACAATTTCCTGTCTATAATATTGATGCAGTTGTTGTAGGAAATGATAGTTGGGCAGATTTAGAAGTTTTAAGAAAAGAGAATATTGGACCGCATTTTAAAGATAGTTATGTGATATCCAATTATAATTATTTCAACATCGATTTATTAAATAATAATTTTAATGCAAAACACATGGGATATTTCTATCAAGCGATTGATTGTTATAATTTATTGGCTAAATCAATAACTGATGCATGTGTCTCTAATATTTCATTAAAACAGCAGTTATCAAATCTTTATGATTTTAATGGAATATTTGGGACATATGATTTTACAGATGGAGATACTAATGTAAACTCGACCCTCAATATTATGAGGTTTGACGGGTATAATTTTGATAAATATATTTACCCCGACCAGCCGTTTCAATATTAAAAATGCACAAAAAACATTGGTCAGATTACTCCTCATTAATATCTGAAAAACATATTATTGCGGGCTTTACAAATCGAGAATATCCTTATTCATCAGCCAATGATAGATCGGAATTTGTAAAAATTTTAAAATTAGACAATTCAAATTTAGTAATTCCTACTCAAGTTCATTCTAATGTCGTACAAATTTGTGATCATCCAGGCAATATCGCTGATGCTGATGGAATTATTACTAATAATAAAGATTTAATTTTATCAATTCAGGTTGCAGACTGTATTCCAATTTATCTTCATGATGTAAAAAATCAAAATATTGGATTAGTCCATGCCGGTTGGCGTGGAGTATCTGCGGGGATCATTGAGAAGAGTATTATCAAAATGCGAGAATTAGATTCAGAAGTAAGGAATATTAAAGTATTGCTTGGTCCATCAATTAGACAATGTTGTTTTGAAATCGGACCAGAAGTTGCAAAATTATTTGACGTTAAATTTCAAAAGTCAGGAAGAGGAGATAGAACTCAATTGAATCTGCAAGGGGCTGTTATTGAACAATTACTCAATTTAAATATCCATAATAATAATATTATTGAAGTAAAAGAATGTACTTATTGTTCAGATAAATATCATTCTTATAGACGGGAAGGCGAAAAAGCAGGTAGGATGATAGCAATGATGGGATGGCGAAAAAATAATTTTAGAAGCTATGGGGAATAAGGTATGACAATATTCGAAGCGGTTCTTTTGGGGATAATACAAGGTCTCACTGAATTTTTACCAATTAGCAGTTCCGGGCACCTAGTGATTGGGCAGGAATTGTTAGGAATTTCGGTGATAGGAAATGTTTTCGAAGTAGTTGTTCATTTAGGCTCGCTTGTAAGTGTACTAATTGTTTTTTGGACAGATATTTTGCAATTGATCATGTCGTTAAAATCACCAACGACCCAAAAATATATTTTAGCAATTTTGATTGGTACTATACCGGCAGTTATTATTGGACTATTTTTTAAAGATTTCATCATTGAAGCGTTTGAAAATATTAAAGTTGTGGCTACTACGCTATTGACTACTGGGGTAATTTTATTAACTACAAAATTAATAAAAACAAAATTAAATAATGTAACAATTGGTCGAGGTTTATTAATTGGAATTGCACAAGCAATGGCGATAATACCTGGCATCTCTCGCTCAGGTATGACAATCAGTTTAGGAATGTATCTTGGATTAGCGCCGGAAAAAGCTGCCAAATTTTCATTTTTGCTTGGTATTCCCGCAATTGTTGGTGCAGGGATATTAACGGGACTGGATTTGACTAAATCGACCGAACCTCATCTTCCTTGGATGGTCTTATTCGTCGGTTTTGTAAGTTCACTATTAGTTGGTTGGATTGCACTAAAATGGTTATTGGGATTGATTCGATCCGGTAAATTTCATTGGTTCGGTATTTATTGTATATTAATTGGAGTGCTGAGCTGGGTATTATAGTATGACAGTGACTGGTATAGTATTCATTATATATCTTGCAATTTTAATTGGTGTTGGAATTGCAACATATAAATTTAATAAAACACAAGAAGATTATTTATTAGCTGGTCGCAAACTTGGACCTTGGGTAGTTGCATTCTCTGAAAGGGCGTCTGGTGAATCTGCTTGGTTACTGTTAGCATTGCCTGGAGCGGCAATTGCAATTGGTATGGGTGAGATTTGGACGGTAATTGGTATAATTTTTGGTATAATTTTATCTTGGTTTATAATCGCTGATAGATTGCGACAGGAAACCGAAAAATATGAAGCATTAACCATCCCTCAGTATTTACATAGAAAATATCAAGATAAGTCAAATATTATCAGGTTATTTTCATCTTTTATAATTGCTTTCTTTTTCGCATTTTATGTTTCCGCACAATTTCATGCTTCCGGTAAAATTCTAAATTCAATTTTTGGATTAAATGAAATCACCGGAATATCAATTGGGGCAGTTATTATTGTTTTATATACCTTGATGGGTGGTTTCTTTGCAGTTGCCTGGACCGATCTAATTCAAGGAATAATAATGATTTGTACATTAATTATTCTACCAATAGTTGGTTTTATTGAACTTCAGGAAGCGGGGATATCCGTCACACAAAGTGTCGCAAATGCAAGTAATAATCAATCATCGTTAACGATGGGATTAACCGGATGGGCAGCGGTATCACTGGTATTGGGTGGTCTAAGTTGGGGGTTCGGTTATTTTGGTCAACCGCACCTTATAATAAGATATATGTCGATACGCAGTTCAAATGAAATAAAAACGGCTCGGAAAATTGCAACAGCATGGGCAATTCCCGGTGTAACAGGAGCTTTTTTGATTGGTATAGTCGCTTTAGCAATGTTTGGTGAGAACTTCTTTCCTGATGTAGAACAAGCGATGCCGTACTTAGCTATGTATTTACTTCCAGGCTGGCTGGCTGGGATATTGATCTCAGGTGCAGTTGCAGCAATGATGTCAACTGCCGATAGCCAACTTTTAGTATCGACTTCCGCAATAACCGTAGATTTTTACAATCGCTTTTTAAAGCGTAAAATTGATGATAAATCAATGGTTCGTCTAAGCAGATTGGTAACAATAGGTTTCGGCTTATTTGCTTATTTGATAGCAATTATCTCACAATTAACCGGAAAAACGATATTTGGTGTTGTTAGTTATGCCTGGAGCGGACTCGGTTCCTCAATCGGACCGGCATTAATATTGACTCTGTGGTGGAAAAAAACGACACGAAAAGGGGTTATCGCAGGAATATTGACCGGATCAATCTCAACTTTAATTTGGGCCAATATAACAGTTTTGCAGACAGCAGCAACTGAAAGATTAGTAAGTTTTATTCTTGCCTTCTTGGCAGTAGTTATTGTTAGTATATTAGATAAATCAGACAAAAAATGAATAATTCTATATCTCAATTGATGAATTCATTAAAAAACGGTAACGTTGAACCAGTATATTTATTACAGGGCACAGATAAATATCTGCAACGCTTTTTAGACAATCAAATTGCAAAAGCCTTTTTTCAAAATTCCAAATCTGATAAAATATTATTAATTCCTGATGACATAAAAGGGGAGGAAATAATAGAGCAATTAACGGCTACCGACCTTTTCAGCAGTAAGAAGATGTTCATTTTATTTGATCCGCAAAAATTGAAAGGCAATGTCCGTAAGGAATTATTTGCCTATTGTGATAATCCAATTGTATCAAATTGTTTGATTATAATATTAGAAGAATTTAAGCAAAATATTGCTATGGTCAGGGAACTTACAAAACGTTTTACTCCAATCAATGTAAGCTCGCCATTCGTAAAAGAAATGCGACAATGGGCTCAGTATTTTTTACGAGAAAAAAGTATCAGTGCTAGTCCAAGCGTACTAAGTACAATTGTGGAAATTGCCGGAGACTCTGTGGGACATATTGCCAATGAAATTGATAAAATGAATATTTTCCTTGATGAAGGTCAGGAATTGACCGAGGAATTAGTTCGTCAATTTTCAGGTTGGAAAAGAGAACATCAAAGGTGGGAGTTTTTTAGATATTTGGGGAATAAGGATTTAAAGAATTCTTTAAAAACCGGATTATCTTTGATTACTCAAAATGAAACAATGTTGTCTTTAATATATCCTCTAACTGCTTTTTTTCAAGAATTGTTGTTTGCAAAGTTATCACCTGAGTTAATTCCAGGGCGAGGAGGATATGTTCCACTATCAAATAGTGTTGTGCAGAGCCTGCCGCAATTTGCCAAGAAGTATTCAAGAGAAGATGTTGAATTGGCTTTACAGCTGCTTGGTGATATCGATTATCGCAGTAAAACTACAACTGTTTCAGATGAATCAGAAATGACTAAATTCCTATTCAATTTATTGAATGATAATGAACGAAAAGTTTAAATATACTGACGAAGAACTCATCGCCCGTTTTCAAAAAGGCGACGAAAATGCCTATACTGAACTTGTGAATAGGTATCGAGATAGATTAATGACCTTTGTTTTTCGATTTGTCAATGATATGGAGCAGGCCGAAGACATTGTACAGGATGCGTTGGTGAAAGTATATACACACAAACATTATTACAAGGAAGTTGCCAAATTTTCTACTTGGGTTTATACAATTGCCGGAAATTTAGCAAAAACAGAACTTCGTAAACGTAAACGCCGACAAACTTCATCATTAAGCACATTGGGGCTTGATGATAAAGATTATGAATTGCCTTCGGTAGAATTAGAAACCGGAGAGCATATTCAGGGTGAGTACACTGAGAAAAAAATACAGGGAGCCATCCAATCCTTGCCCTTGCATTTTAGAACGGTAATAATTTTACGTGATATTCAGGAACTTTCTTATGAGGAAATTAGTAATATTGTTAGTGTCCCATTGGGAACGGTGAAATCAAGAATCAATCGTGCAAGATTGCAGTTGCAAGATGCACTTAAGGAGTATAAATAGGAGCATAGCCTATAAGATGGATCGTTATCAGTTTGAAGGTTATATATCAGATTATATTGAAAATGCTTTAAGCATTGCGAAACGCAGGGAATTTGAGCAATTCCTTGCAGATAATCCTGAGGCAAAGGAAGAGGTTAATGCGGTTCGCGTGACAATGTTACAGTTAAAAACATTGCCAGCAGTAAAGACATCGGACAAATTTTTGACAAATTTGCAGCAACGTATTGGTAAACAAAGCGTTGCAATCCCGGTACCAATTGATAATCGTCGACCAATGATTTTCGGATTTACACCATTGACAGCCGGAATGATGTCATTAGTGATATTGGCGATTGTATTTGTCGGTTATGAATTAATGCCAAGCGGATCTTCCAATCCAATTGCAATTCCACCACAGATTACAACCAATAATGTGATGTCTGCTCCAATGAGTCAACCATCCATTTCGCCGACAATTACAGAATCGACTTTGGCGGCAATGGAAGAAGACAGCTCAATTATCGAAAAAGATCTGCGGCAAATCAGTCCTGAGCTTGAAGAAAAAATAAATTACGTGAAAACTCAATAAAATACAATCTGACTTTGATAATCCCTGTTGTTTACGTAAGTTTGAATGACAGGGATTTTTATATCTAAAATGCGTTTAATAAATAAAAATATTGTATACTTATCTATCATACTAATCTTAAGTGCCGTTTTATTTTTCTTTATAAAATACAAAAACGGATTTGGAAGTTTATCTATATATTTAATAATCGCAGGTATTGTAACTGTTTTAGGGTTTTTCTTTTCACAATATTTTCCTAAAGAAAAAATAAAAAAAAGTAAAAAGGTATTAGAATTACCACATTCTAAATTAAACGAAAATCCTAGAATCGCCTTCAATAAAACAATAAAATTAATTGGTGAACAATTATCAACAATCAAACCTCCTTTTAAATTTGCAATTTATATGATTGATCCCGAAAGTAATGGTTTTATATTGCAAGATTCCGCTTCAGAAATATTTTCAAACTTAATCAACATTAAGAATAAAATATTTCATAAAATATTTAACGAGGAACAAGCTCTTGTAATAAGACCAAATGAATATCATGATGATTGGGTAGAATTTTTTACTAATGCGGAATATAATGAATCAAATTGTTTGATAGGTGCAAAAATCAGTTATAATGAATCTCCAATCGGTGGATTATTTGCTCATGTCGATGATATTAGAAGAATTGAATCTGACGATCAAATAATAATCAGACAATTTGCCAATCAAGTAACATTGGGGATGTCGTTAATCGATAATATTGAATCACTTCAAAAACACCAAGCAATTCAGGGAAAAATAAATTCGTTAATCAAAACGATTAATATTTCTGAAAATAAATCTGTTATTTATGAAAATGTTGTAAAAGTTTGCCAATCAATTTTTAAGTATGACAAATTAACAATTATGGTCAGTTATCAAGATGCTGAACATGCCCGAATCGAATACGTTGATGGATATTCACTCGATGTAAGCAGAGATGAAGTATTTTCACTTAAGAATTCAATTTTTGCCAATGTGATTCAGAAAAATAAAATTATCAATTCTAAAGATATTAAAAAAGATTTTGGGAAAAAGTATCGATTTTATGAGGATGAAAATACTAAACGTAGTATTACATCAGTTTTAGCGGTTCCCATCCGAGCAAGCCAAGAAATTTCAGGATGCATCGCAATTGAACGATTTGAAGAAAAGGAATATTCTGATATCAACTCATTCTATCTCGAGGAAATTGCACAAGTCCTAAATGTGTTGTTGCAGTGGCAATCAGAATATCATCAGATGTACTTAAATACGACCCGCGATAATCTTACCGGTTTGTTAAATTACAGAGCTTTTTTAGATCGTCTTGATGTGGAAATAAATCGCGCCTCAAGAGCTGAACAGTCCTTAGTAATAATTGTTGTTGATGTGGATAAATTCAAAAGGATCAATGATACGTTTGGACATCAAATTGGTAATGATGCATTAAAGAAAGTTGCTGATTTGATCTCGTCGAGTTTGCGAAATATTGATATCGTAGCACGATATGGCGGGGAAGAATTTATTATCGCTGTTTCTAATTCGGATAAAAACAGCGCTGAACAAATTGTGGACCGTATCGTTAGTAAAGTTGCCAATAACATATTTATTTTTAATGATCAAAGAGTTAAGATTACGGTCAGTGCAGGGATGGCAGAATTCCCGAGCGATTCAGATCAAGTACAAAAGCTGATTGAAATGGCTGATATTGCGATGTATAATGCCAAAAAACATGGTGGCAACACACTAAGTTTCTAAAATATTAAGATAACAAATAGGATGATTCCAATTGAATAAATACGATAAAAAGAGAATTTTAATAGTTACAATTCAGTTTTTAACCATAATATTATTAACAAGTTGCGCGCATTCATCAATAGCACAACAAGCAAAAGTTAACAATGTTACTGATGAACCTGTGAGACAATCTTCTACTCTTGACCAGATTAATGTTGACGCCTTACAACACGTAATGGATGGACAGTTTTTTATGGATCAAGGTGATTTTGCAATGGCAATCGTAGAATTTCAGGAAGCCCTGCGCTTAGAACAGAATGTAAGCTCAATTTATATTTCTTTAGCAGAATGTTATTGGAATTTGAATAAACCTGAAAGATCAATGGAATGTCTGGAAACAGCAATCGACATTAATCCAGATGATGAAACCGCAAGAGAGGTTATTGCCGAACAATTTTTCAGAATGCAGGATTTTTCAAATTCAGAAAAACATTATAAAATTTTGAGTGAATCAAATCCTAAAAATGGAGATTATTTATATGCTTTAGGAGATCTTGCTAAAATCCAAAAAAAA
>RRYU01004565.1_pt1 | contig 31869 bp, 33 predicted proteins | sample 2162651 | NCBI WGS metagenome assembly RRYU01 (sample SAMN10267283, study PRJNA491782) | microbial mat metagenome | isolation source: biomat in the production well | place: Japan: Minami-Kanto gas field, natural gas well KTG3 | collected 2017-06 | reverse complement strand
CCCACGGTGGTCCGGCTCCAGACCGGCGACCCGACACTCTACGGCGCACTCGCCGAGATGGCGCGCCCGCTGGATCGCGCCGGCATCCAGGTCGGCATCGTCCCGGGCGTCTCCTCCGCGATGGCATCGGCCGCCGCAGCCGGCGAGACCCTAACCCTGCCGGAGGTCACCCAAACCGTGATCCTCACCCGGCTCGAAGGACGCACCCCGATGCCGGCGGGCGAATCGCTGGTGTCGCTCGCCGCGCACGGTTGCAGTCTCTGCGTTTTTCTCTCGATCGACCGCATCGCCGATGTGGTCACCGCCCTGCGTTCGGCCGGTTGGTCGCCGACCGCGCCCATTGCCGTTGTGGAGAAGGCCACCTGGCCCGGCGAGGAGCGGGTGCTGAGCGGTACCCTGGACGACATTGCCGACCGCTGCGTCGGCGCCGGCATCCACCGCCAGGCGATGATCGTGGCCAGTCCGGCACTCGGCGCCCGCGAACGCGACGGGGCCGAGGTCTCGCGGCTCTACGATGCCGACTTTTCTCACGGCTTCCGTCCACTCGGAGAGAATTCATCCCATGACGCATGATGTGGTTCTATTGGCCGCCCACGGCGCCCGCGATCCCGGCAGCGAGGGCAACCAGGAGGTCGAGTCGTTCGCCGCCGCCTGGGCCGAGCGCCATCCCGAGCTCGAGGTACTGGTGTGCTGGATCGAGCATGCCCCGGTTCTGCTGAACGATGGCCTGGATCAAGCTGCAACCTTGGCGACCGGCGGTGGTCGCGTGCTGGTGTTGCCCCTGATCCTGAATGCCGCCGGCCATGTGAAGGGGGACATCCCGCAGGCCGTCGCCGCCGCCCGTGAACGGCACCCGACTGTGGAGTTTCGCTGCGCCCGGCATCTGGGCACTACTGATCATCTGCTCAAGGCACTGCGTCTGCGTCTGCACCAGGCGATGGTTGAGCTGCACATGCCGGACCCGCATAGCACCGGCGTGGTTTTGCTGGCGCGTGGGGCCTCCGACATCGAATCCACCGGCGAGGTGGCGAAGATGGCGCACTGGCTCTACGAAACCACCGACCACGAGTTGGTCATGCCCGCGTTCACCGGCATCTGCTTCCCGCGTCTGGAGCAGGTGGTGCAGCGCCTGGATCGGCTGGGCATGAGCCAGATCGTGGTTTTGCCGTACTACCTCTTTACCGGGCGGCTCATCAAGCGCATCGGCGAGCAGGTGGCGCGACTGCGCACGCAGTATCCGACCCGGGTCATCGCCTGCGCGGGCTATATCGGCGCCCACGAGCAATTGAAGGCGCTGCTGGATCAGCGTCTCCTCGAATGCCGGGACGGCCTCGCGCTCCTGCCCTGCGACGGCTGCGCCCATGCGCCGGCGGCGGATCATGATCACCAGCACTGAGGCGAACGGCGGCGCGCTGCTGACCGCAAGCGGCGCGCTCATCGAGCAGACCTCCTTTGCGACCATCGACGCCGAAGCGGCTCCGCATGCCTACGACCCGGACCAGTGGACCCTGGTGCGACGTCTGATCCATGCCAGCGGCGACTTCGACTTCAACGGCCTGACCTGCTTTCATCCGCGTGCCATCGTCGCCGGGGTCGCCGCCATGCGTGCCGGATCCCCGATCCTTTGCGATGTCGAGATGATCCGGGCCGGACTGTCCCAGACCCGCATGGCCGAGCTCGGCCTGGTGGCGCATCAGTTCATCGACCGGCCCGAGGTGATCGCCGCGGCGCGCGCACAGGGCACCACGCGCGCAGTCCAAGCGATCCGGTTTGCCCGGCGCGAGGGGCTTCTCGACGGTGCCGTCGTGGGCGTCGGCAATGCGCCGACGGCGCTTCTGGAGCTGATTCGGCTGATCCGGGAGGAGGGCGCCCGACCGGCACTGATTCTCGGGATGCCGGTCGGTTTTGTCTCGGCTGCCGAATCCAAAGCGGTCCTGGCCGAGCTTGATGCCGTGCCCTGGATCCTGGTCATGGGTCGCAAGGGCGGATCGACCCTGGTGGTGGCGGCCCTGCATGCCTTGATGATCCTTACCGCGGCGCGACGGCCGGATCATGCCTAGTCTGAATGGCGATCGCCGTGCTTGGTCTGGTTGGCCCGGCGCCGGGCCGCCCGCCGCCGCAGGGTCCAGGGCCTATCGCTCGACGCATCTGCGTTAGGCCAGGGTCATGCCGAGCATGCCGACACAACCCGCGACCGAGACCGCCGACCCGTTGGACGGCCCGACCGTCCAACGGCGCGGCAAGCGCGGCAACCGCACCGGCTGGTCCACCGGGGCCTGCGCTGCCGCGGCGGCGACTGCGGCCGCGCAAGGGCTCGCGACCGGGGCGGTCCCGCAGTGGATCGCCATTCTCCTTCCGGAAGGACGCCGGCCGGTCTTCCCGGTCGCCGAGTCGTCCCTTGCCGACGGGATTGCCCACGCGGTCGTCATCAAGGATGCCGGGGATGATCCGGATGTGACCAACGGCGCGCGCATCGCCGCGCAGGTGCGCACCCTGCCCGACGGGGCCGGGACGATCCGGCTCCTCGGCGGTGTCGGGATCGGCCGGGTGACCCGCGCCGGGCTCGGGCTACCGGTGGGCGACGCGGCCATCAACCCGGGCCCGCGGGCCTACATCGAGTCGAACCTGCGCGCTGCGGTCCCTGCACTGCTAAGCCGTGTCGGTCTGGAAGCAACCCTGTCCATCGCCGATGGCGAGGTGCTGGCCCGCCGCACCCTGAACGCCCGCCTCGGCATCCTCGGCGGACTGTCGATCCTCGGCACCACCGGGGTCGTCTACCCTTATTCCACCGCCTCCTTCAAGTCGACGGTGCGGCAGGGTGTCCAGGTGGCAGTTGCTCAGGGTGAGCGGAGCGTCTGTTTCACGACCGGCCGCCGCACTGAGCGCTACTGTATGGAGACCTTACCGGACCTGCACGAGGTCTGTTTCATTCAGATGGGCGACTTCGTCGGCACGGCCCTGGATGCCGCGCGAGGTGCCGCCCGGCAGGGCAGGCTCGATCGGGTCCTGGTCGGCGGCATGGCCGGCAAGCTCGCCAAGATGGCGCAGGGGTTGAGCGTGACCCATGCCCGCAAGGCGCCGATCGACATGGCGCGGTTGAGCGAGCTGGCTGCGCACTGCGGTGCAACCCCCGACCTGTGCCGGCGCATCCAACAAGGCGTTACCGCCCGCTGGGTGGCGGAGCTGGCCACCGAGGCCGGCCTGTCCGCGCGCTTCCATCGCGCATTGGCGGAAGCGGCGGCGCAGGCGCTGGCGAAGGGACTGGCCGCCGGGACCGCGCTCGAGGTCATCGCCTTCTCGCCCGAGGGCGAATTATTGGCACGCACGGAGACGAGGGTTGGCTGAGCCACCGACACATCCTCAGCCGGGTCGGGATCCCAGTGAACCGGCGTCGATTTGCTCGCTGATCGGGGTGCTGGACGACGGTCCGGCCGGTTTGAGCGCGGAGGCGCGAGACCATCTCGGTCGTGCCCGCCGGGTCATCGGCGGGTCCCGCCAGCTGGCGCTGTGCGAGGCGCTTCTGGATCCGACCGCCGAGCGCCTGGATCTCACCGGGCAGATCGACCAAGTCACGGTCTGGGTGACTGATTCGTTGAGCGCCGATGTCCCCGTCGCCGTGCTCGCCACAGGGGATCCACTCTGCTTCGGTATCGGCGGGCTACTGGCCGATCGGCTGCCGGCGGGGCGGCTGCGGGTGTTGCCCAATCCGAGCACCCTGCAGCTCGCCTGCGCGCGATTCCTGTTGCCCTGGCAAGGTGCGCGCTGGGTTTCGGTCCACCATCGCGACAGCGGGGACTGGGTTAGCGGCAGCGCGCCCGACCATGGACTCTACGCCTTGGCGCAGGCGCTCAGTGGTTCAACCGGGTCCGGCGATCTGGTTGGCGTGCTCACCAGTCCGGCCAACGGTCCGGACCGAATCTGCCGGCTGCTCCTGGCCGAAGGGCTCGAAGACGCTTTCGATCTCTGCGTGGCCGAGCGCCTCATGCAGCCCGGCGAGCGACTCGTCTCGGGCATTCCGGCGGCGGATCTCGCGAGCGCGCGTTTTGCCGAACCGAATCTCGTGTTGCTGCGTCGCCGTGTTTCCGCCCCGGCGCTCCCCGTCTTCGGGCTGCCTGACGTGCTGTTTGACCAGCGCGCTCCGGATCGGGGGCTCATCACCAAGCGCGAGGTCCGCGCCGTCGCGCTCGCCCTGCTGGAGCTCGCCCCGTCAGACCGGGTGTGGGATATCGGCGCCGGCTCGGGCAGCCTCGGTCTGGAGGCCGCACGGCTCTGCCCGCGCGGCCATGTCCACGCCATCGAGAAGAACGCCGAAGATCTGGCCCTGATCGAGACCAATCGGCGTCGTCTGGGAGTGGCCAACTACAGCGCCCGCGCCGGCTTGGCCCCCACGGACTGTGCCGACTGGCCCGACCCGGACGCGGTCTTTGTCGGCGGCAGCGGCGGCCAACTGACCGAGATCCTGAACGACGCATTGCGGCGTTTGCGTCCGGGCGGGCGACTGGTCCTCTCCTTCGTGCTCTTGGAGAACCTGTCCGCGGCCATGGCCCTGCTCGGCCATCGCGACGCGGACTGGTCGATGACGCAGATCCAGGCCGCCCGCAGTCGTCCGCTGGCCGGCGGGCACCGACTCCAGCCCGAGAATCCGGTCTGGTTGATTCAGGTTCGAGCCGGTCGGGGCTCGACCCGGCTCACGTCCTGATCCGCACCTGACCATCGGATGACCATGACGGACCCATCGCAGCAGCCCGGCACACCTCCCCGCATGGGCCAGCTCATCGGCGCTTCGCTCGGTCCGGGCGACCCCGGGCTGATCACCCGCGCGGCCTGGTCTGCGCTTTGCTCCGACGCTTGCTGGGCCTGGCCGAGCGACCGCACGGGGTCGAGCTATGCTCTGGCGATCGCCGAGCGCGCGGGTCTGAGTGCGCCCGCGCAGGGGATGGGCCTGCACTTCCCCATGACGCGGGATGCGGCCGAGCTGGCCCGCGCCTGGTCGATCGCTGCGGGGCAGGTGGCCGAGCGTCTGGCAACGGGGAGCGATGTAGTCTTCCTGGTCGAAGGCGATGCCTCCACCTATTCCACCTTCGGCCATTTGGCCCGCGCCGTCTGTGCCCATGATCCGCGGATCCAGGTTCGGGTCATCCCGGGCGTGTCCTCTTTCAATGCCGCTGCCGCAGTCGCGGGTCAGGCCCTGGCGGACGGCGAGGAGCCGCTCGCGGTCTTCTCCGCGCCCGAGGCGATGCGCGACCTGGACGGGCTGCTCGCGCGTTTCGATGCACTCGTTCTGCTCAAGGTGCGGCCTGTGCTGGATGCCTTGATCGATGCCCTGGCGGACCTTGGCGCACTCGACTGGGCGGTTTTCATTGAACGCGTCGGCACGCCGGACGAGCGCTTGGTCCGGAACCTCGCCACGCTGCGGGGGCAGCCGGTCCATTACCTGTCTTTGGTGTTGATCCGGCGGGACCGGGGGCGCGGCCTGGGCCAAACGCCGGTTCCCGAGCCGGCTCCAGCACTGCACGAACCGGGATCCCGCACCGGAACCACGGTGGTTGCCTTCACGCGCGCCGGTTTCGAGCTGGCGCAACGGCTGGCGGATGAGGTGCCTGACCTGATCGAGATCCTGGTTCCGCAGCGGCTGCAACCCCCGCCGGAGAGCCCGCACGCGATGTGCTGCGTTGCCGGCGAGGATCCCGTCTCGGCCCGGATCCCGAGCCTGTTTCAGCGACGCCGCGCGCTCGTCTTCGTTGGATCATCCGGCGCGGCCTTGCGACTCTGCGCCCCCCTGGTGCGCGACAAACGCTCGGATCCCGCAGTGCTGGCCATCGACGAGGCCGGCCGCTTTGTGATCCCGCTGTTCGGCGGTCATCTCGCCGGGGCCAATGCGCTGGCCAACGATTTGGCCGTTGCACTCGGTGCGACCCCAGTGCTGACCACCGCCTCCGACGTTCAAGGCACCATCGCCGTTGACATCCTGGGACGCGAGCTCGGGTGGCAGGTCGATGCCGATCCCGACACACTCAAGCGAGCTGCGGCCTGCGTTGTCAATGGCGAGCCGGTTGTGGTGATCGACGCCGGTCGCGACGGGACTTGGTGGTCGGTTGACCGCCCGCTGCCTGCCAACCTGCGCTGCGTCGAGCGCCCGGAGCAGGCCGGGAACGCCTGCGCTTATCTGTGGATCTGCCGGGATGGGGCCGACGCCGGACAACGTGCCCGCTTAGGCGACTGCGTGGTGGTTTACCGGCCGACCACGCCGGCCCGAGGATGATCGAGGTCGCGCTCGGAGTCGGCTGCGACCGAGGCGTCGCCCTGGCAACGCTGGAGGCTGCCCTCGAACAGGCAATGGCCGGACGCGGCCCTCTGCAAATCTGCTGCATCGCCAGCATCGACCGCAAGGGCGACGAGCCGGCGATCCTGGCCCTCGCCGCCTCACTGCGCGTCCCCTTCAAGCTCTACGCCGCCGAGGCGCTCTCCCGTGTGGCGGTCCCGAACCCGTCGCAGAGGGTGCAGCGGATCATGGGCACGCCATCCGTCTCGGAGGCCGCGGCGCTCCTGGCAAGTGGTGCCTCCACTCTGCTGGTTCCCAAGTTTCCCTATCGTGGCGTGGACGGGAAGAATGCGACGGTCGCCCTCGCACTCTGGATCCGCTGACTGGAGAAATCGCGACCGCATGGCACCCATGAGCGCCGGCGACAGCGGTCCAGCCCTGCCGACCCTCGGCCACACGATTGTCCTTGCGGCCCTCTTCTTCGTGTCCGGGGCCGCGGCGCTGACCTATCAGGTCCTCTGGGTGAGGGAACTGGGGCTTCTGTTCGGTAGCACCGCCGAGGCTGCGGCCCTGACCATCGCGATTTTCTTTGCCGGCGTTGCCAGCGGCGGCTGGTTCTGGGGGCGACGCACGGGTCGCATGCGCCGGCCGCTGCGGGCCTTCGGCTGGCTGGAGATCGGTGTCGCCGGCGCGGCGCTGGCGCACTTTCTCGTCGCGGATATCTACTTCGCGCTCTATCCCACCCTGTACGCCATCGTGGGTCACGCCCCTGTCCTGGAGTCACTGCTGAAGGCCACCGTGGCCGCGACGCTCCTGCTGCCGGTGGCTTTTCTGATGGGCGGTACGCTGCCGCTGATGGGGCAGCACCTGATCCGGGCGCGCGACCGGCTGGGGCGAACCGGCAGTGCCTTATATGCCATCAACACCCTGGGCGGGGTGGCCGGGGCGCTGGCCGCGGGATTCCTCCTGCCGATCGCTCTGGGTTTCCGGGATGCCTATCTGCTGGCCGTCGGCATGGATCTGGCCGTCGGGCTTGCGGCCCTCACGCTCGCCCGAGGGCAACCGGTGATGGTGCCTACCGCGCTGCGTCCCACGCGCCGGTCGGTACGGGTGCCTTCCCTGGTCTGGCTCGTTGCCTTCCTGTCTGGCGTGATCACTCTGGCGGTCGAGGTGATCTGGACCCGACTGTTCGCCCAGGTACTGCAGAACTCCGCGTATACCTATGCATTGGTGCTAAGCAGCTTCCTGGCTGCCTTGGCGCTGGGCGCTGTATTGGCCAACCTGTTGAACAGGCAACGTCTGATCCCTCCGGGCTGGGTGCTATTCGGCCTGTTGGCGGCTTCCGCCGGGATCGTCGCGGGAGCGCCCTGGCTGTTCCATCACGTGACCGATGGTATGAGCTACCTCGGCCGAGGGCAGGATTTCCGGGGATACGTGCTCGCCGTGGCTCAGGCCACGGGGCTGGTCATCCTGTTGCCCGGCATCGTGCTGGGCGCGATCCTGCCATTCTTGCTGCGTCTGCTCGAGGCGTCGGAGGCGGGGCCTGGGGAGATCCTCGGCCGACTGATCGCGGCCAATACCGCCGGTGCGATCCTCGGGGCGCTCGCGGCGGGGTTCCTGCTGCTGCCGGCTTTCGGAACCTGGAGCGCGCTGCACGGCTTGGGCGCGTTGTACGCAGGGCTCGCGCTGGTTCAGGGTCTGTCGCTGCTGCGGGCAACGGATGCGGGCGCAGTCGTTGGCAATTGGCCTGCGCACGCGATGGCGGGCCGTCTGCGGCTGCTAGTCAGCCTGATCCTGATCGGCACGATTGCGGTCACGGGATTCGTTTATGGGCGCTCGGGAATCGATCTGGCGCCATTGCCGATCCGGGTCGACGCCAGTCGTGGCGAAACCCTGGTCGCTCTGCGCGAGGGGCGCGCGGCACATGCCGCGGTCATCGAGCGCGAAGGTGGCCTCAGCATCCGTGTGAACAACAACTACACCCTCGGCAGCTCCCACGCCGCGATCGCCGAACGCAACCAGGCGCTGATCCCGCTGCTCATGCACCCGAACCCGAAGAGCGTGTTTGTTCTGGGTATGGGCACGGGGATCACGGCCGGATCCGTGCTGCTGCTGCCGGTGGAACGCGTGGTGGTCTGCGAGATCCTGGGCGAGGTGGTCGAACTGGCCGAGGAGCACTTCCGTCCCTGGGTGAACGGCCTGTTCGACGATCCCCGGGTCGTGATCTACGCGGAGGACGGCCGGCATTGCCTGGCCCGCAGCCCCGAGCGCTTCGATGCGATCATCGCCGACCTGTTCACGCCCTGGAAGGCGGGCACCGGCAACCTCTACACCCGGGATCATTACCGGCTGGCAGCCGAGCGGCTGAACCCCGGCGGGATGTACGTTCAGTGGGTTCCGCTGTACCAGGTCTCGATGCAGGAACTGGCGATCATCGGTGCGACCATGGGCGCGGTATTTCCGGAATTGACGTTGTGGCGGGGCGACCTGTATCCGAGCCGGTCCATTGTCGCCCTCGTGGGCCGTAACGTGGCCGAGCCCCTCGATCCCGAGGCGCTGGTCCGGAACGCGCGACTTATCCTCGGATCACCCGAGCGTGCGGAGGAGTATTATGAGGCCCTGGGACTGCGTTTCTACGCGGGCAACCCAGGAGAGAGCCGGTTCTTCGCAGATGCCCGCATCAATACCGACGACCGACCGCTGATCGAGTACCTGGCTCCGCGCACCCATCGCGCAGTGCTGACCGGCGCGGCGCAGTGGGTGGTCGGGGCGGAACGGGATCGCCTTTACGCGAACCTGTTCGAGGCTTTGCCACCAGAGCGGGATCCCTATCTACAGCGTCTGCGCGAGGCGCAACGCCTCCATGTGGCCGCCGGTCTGCACTATGCCCTTTACCAGGGTGCGCGGGGGCGCGGAACACCTGCCGAGTCGCGAGCCGCATGGCAGGACTTCCTCAAGGTCTCGACCCCCTTGACCCGGATTCCGGATTCGCCCGCCGGGCAGGCCGGTTTCGGTGCAACCGGCTTCGACGCGGGCGAGGGGAACTGAGGGCACGTCGGTGCCGAGCGTCCGGCGTGTAGAACGAGCGCTTAGCCGATCACCTTCAACGGGCCGTGGTCATCGCAGTGATCCCCGTGCGGATGATGCAGATGGCCGTCGACCAGGTAGTCGACATGGTCCCCGTGCGGCACCGCCTCGTGCCCGCAGCCGGGCCCATGCACGTGACCGGCTTCATGACCACCGCAGTCATGCGCAGGCGTGCATTGATCGGGATTGGCCGCAGTCACCGGAATGACGTGCTCGTCGATGTGGTCTCCATGCGGATGATGGAGATGACCGTCGTGTAGGTAATCGACATGACCGTCGTGCTCGACCGCCGTGTGCCCGCAATCGGGGCCATGTTCATGATCGTGATCCGGGTGTTTCTGGCAGCTCATCGAAGTCATCCTCCTGTAAGGGTTGTAACGGCGGCGCAAGCCGCTCCGCCGCGTGTTCCAGTGCATTGGTGAGCAGTCTCGCCACATGCTCGTCGGCGAGCCGGTAGTAGATGTGTCGGGCCTCGCGGCGCCTGTGCAGCAGTCGGGCACGATGCAGAGCCTGTAGCCGCGCCGATACGGTGCTGAGTTTGTCCTGTTCGCCGACCAGTTCGCCCACGCAGCGCTCGCCGCCCTGAAGCAGGGCCAGAAGGCGGAGACGCTCCGGATCACCCATGGCCTGGAACAACTCGGCCGCATGACCCAGAAGCTCGGTTGCCGGGATGTCGGGGCTGCTGGTTGATGGGTGCTCGCAGAGAGGCATCAATCACTCCCATATTCCATGTACTGATGGAATATAGACCATCTTACTCCAGTCCGTCAGCGTTCCCGAACGGTCGTGCTCGACGGTGCCGGCGAAGCGGTCCCTATGAAGTCGATCGGGATCTCGACCAGGGCGCCCTGGCCATCCTGGATCGCCTGGATGCCGCCAGCCCGGATGCAACGCGTCGTCGCGATTAACGCATGCGCGTTCCGGAGATCACGCAGCCCAGAATTCACAATGGCAGGCCGACTCCGGCCATCCGTGCCTCGTTTTCCACCAGTCGCCGTTGCGGCTCAGCAGCGGAAGAACCCCCGACCGCGCAGAAAATCGAGCATGTGCTTGCGCGTCTTGCCCTGCACGGCATTGGCGGTGGCGGCGGACCAGTCGTCTAGGCGGCTGTTGCTGCCGCGGCTGCGATAGTAAGCGGCCATCGTAGCGTTGTAGGCGCCGATCTCGGCCGGGTCCGGGTCCCGGTAGCGGTCCTGGTGTAGGATCAGCTCCACCGGCATGCGCGGCTTGACCGCCTGCCCCTTGGCCTGCTCGCTCGGCCAGCCCAGGCATAGGCCGAACAGCGGCAGCACCCACTCCGGCAGCGCCAGCGCCGCCACGACCACGTCCGGCTCGTTGCGGATTCCCCCGATGAAGACACCGCCGAGCCCGACGGACTCCCCCGCCAACATCAGATTCTGCGCAAACAGCGCGCAGTCGACGATGGCGGCGAGCGAATGCTCGGCCCAGCCCGCCAGTTCGCCGCGGCCCTGTGCCCGGCAGGCGTGATCGATGCGGCGCAGATCCGCGCAGCAGATCAGGAACACCGGCGCCTGCTCCACCCAGCGCTGACCACCGGCAGCCTTGGCGATACGCGCCCGCGCCTCGGCCCGATGTACGCGCACCAGCGAATAGGCCTGGATGAAGCTCGACGAGGCGGCACCCTGGGCGGACGCGATCAGCCGCGCCAGCATCGCATCGTCCACCGGCTCGTCGGTGTAGTCGCGCACCGAGCGATGGGCGCGTTGCAGATCCATGACGGCTGAGGCGGGTTGTTCGGTCATAGCGGTTTTCGTGCCCCTAACGGTCGGATTGCCAGGCAATTGCTTGCCCGATGTGCAGTTGTCCGGAAACACTGTCCGGGTAGGACGCAAGGGCTCCCGGCAGGTTGCGGGTTCGACCACGCGCTGACGCACCTGCGTCTGCGCATGGTCGACCAGTCTACGCCAGCGCGGGTCGATCGCTTGCGAGGCCTTGCCTGAGACCAATCAGCATGTGCCGCACAGCGGGAACGATTGAGCCGGCTGCGCACGGGAAGCGCCGCGCTTGGCTGTTCCGGCAAGCCGCGAAAGCGATTGACTCCGCGGCAGGCGATCCGCTCGGTGGCATTGTGCTCGGCGCCGATCCGCTCCACCCTCGCTGGCGTGTCGAGTCGATAGCGCCAACGCTCGGCGGACCGATATCGACAGCCTTGGCTCGCGCGCAGCGCTATCTGCAGGACGTGCCCGCAGCCCGTGAGCCGAACCGATTTAACCAACAGCACCCCCGGGAGACCAAGATGCCTTCACTGTTCGACCCGATCCAGATGGGCGATCTCGCCCTGCCTAACCGCATCGTCATGGCGCCGCTGACGCGCAACCGAGCCGTCGGTCTGAAGCCAGGCGAGTTGACGGTCACCTATTACCGGCAGCGCGCAACCGCCGGTCTGATCATCACCGAAGCGACCCAAATCAGCCCCATGGGCCAGGGCTATCTGGATACTCCCGGCATCTACAGCGCCGAGCAGATGGCTGCCTGGCGCAAGGTCACGGATGCGGTGCACGCCGCGGGCGGGCTGATCTTCATGCAACTCTGGCACGTCGGACGCATCTCCCATACCTCCCTGTTGCCGGACGGCGAGGTACCCGTCTCCTCAACGAACCGCCGGCCCAATGCCATGACGTTTGCGCCCGAGGGATTCGTCGAGGTCTCTCCACCTCGCGCGCTGCGCGACGAGGAGATCCCCGCGCTGATCCAGGATTACCGTCGCGCCGCCAACCACGCACTCGCCGCCGGGTTCGACGGGGTCGAAGTCCACGCTGCCAACAACTACCTCCTCGAACAGTTCCTGCGAGACAGCGTCAACGACCGGGCAGGCCCCTATGGCGGCAGCATCGCCAACCGCGTGCGTCTTGTCGTCGACGTCATGACGGCCGTGGCCGACAAGATCGGCGCCGGGCGCACCGGTATCCGCCTCAGCCCAATGACCACGTTCAACGACACCCCGCGCGACAGCGATCCACAAGCGCTTTACAACCATCTCGTCGATCAACTGGCCCCGCTCGGACTGGCCTACTTGCACGTCATCCAAGGTGAAACCGGCGGACCCCGCGAACCCGAAGACGCCGAGCGCCCGTTCGACTACGATGCCTTGCACGACCGTTTCAAGGGCTGCTGGATGATCAACAACGGCTACGGAAAGGATGACGCAGAAGAGGCCCTCGCGGAGGGTAGGGCCGACCTCGTGGCCTTCGGCCGCCCATTTATCAGCAACCCCGACCTGGTTCGCCGATTGCGCGAGAATGCACCGCTCAATGCGCTGCAGGAAGACAAGCTGTACGGGGGCGACGCGGAGGGCTATACCGACTACCCCGGGTTGAGCGATCTTTAGTCATTACGCGAGAGACCGGCGACCGGCATCGATTGTGGCCGCTCTTCAAACGCCTGGTCGGGGATCGTCTCGATCTTCGCCCATGTGCCGCCGGACCTGCACCGGGCGGTGCACCGGCGCGTGCTGGAGGGACTGCGACCGGGCGGCGTCCTGATCCTGGAAGCCTAGACCCCCGAGCAGCTGCGCTTCGGCACCGGGGGTCCTCCCGTGGCCGAGCTGACCATGGACCTCTCCACGTTGGAAGACGAGCTCGCCGGCCTGGTGTTCGAGGTCGCGCGAGAGCAGGAGCGCGAGGTGTTTGAAGGGCGCGACCTTCCGGGACGCGGTCATGTGGCCCAGATCGTCGGGCGCAAGCGGGCAGACGACTGATCGCCGCGCCAGGACGCCCGGCCGCGATCATCCCGCCGGCGATCCAGCGCGACACCCTGCCGGAACGGACGTGACGCTGGAGAGGCGCAGGGGCTGTCAGGCGCTCGCCCCGAGCCAGGTGCCCTTGTGCGGGGAGCGCATGCTTTCGCAGATCAACCCCCGACCGATGACGGAGTCCAGGCCATGGCTGGCCGCCGCGAAGTGATCGACGCTTGGGGTGCCTGGTGCCGGTGGGTGATCCGCGCTCATGACCAGAGTGAAGGTCAGTGGAGCGAGGCGCAACCCGCGGAGCCGAGCGGTCGTCGCGCCGGGGTGGAACCCCGATGGGACGAAGCGGACGTCGCCGCGCTCGGCCAGCAGGTTCAGGGTCAGCAGATTCGCCAGCCGGATTTCATTCCGGTGCCAAGAGGTACACACGTATGAGCAATCGAACGATTCCCCTCGACGAGCGGCTTCACGGCTACCTGCTCGAGCACTCCGTGCGCGAGACTTGAGCCAATCCGCCTAAGCGACCGGTTTGCTTTACTAAACCGCCCGTGCTCGAAAGGATCCGTGCTGTGAGCTTCGCAACGAACCGAGGTCATCTATCGATACTTGCAGATGCCGATCACGGCTACCCTAAAGCCGGTCTTGCGAAACATTTTCGGGTCAATGCCATGGACATCAGCCTCACGTCAGATAATCCCGGCCCAGGGAGTCTATGTTATTCTTACTGCAGTGCATTTTGATCCAATCAAAGCTCCTCAGGCGCGAAATCGATCTCTTGCTTCCACCGGACGGGTATATGAAGTGAATCGAGACCAAGCTCTGAAGCTTCTAGCCGAGCACAAGGCAGATCTGGCTCGGCGATTCGGTGTCGCCGAACTGGCGCTCTTCGGGTCGACGGCGCGTGGAGATGCGCGACCGGACAGCGACATCGATATCCTGGTGTCCTTCGATGGGCCATCGACCTCGCAGCGCTACTTCGGCGTGCAGTTCTATCTCGAGGACCTCCTCGGGCGCCCGGTTGATCTCGTCACACGCAAGGCACTGCGCCGAGAGCTGGCGTCTTATGTCGAACGCGAGGCGATTCGTGTCTGAGCCCGCGGAAAGCAATCGCGAGTGGGTCTTCTACCTCGACGACATGATCGCATTTGCAGAGAAGGTATCGGCCTATTCACAGGGGCTGGACCAACAGGAATTCGTCGGCAACTCGCTCGTTTACGACGCCACCCTCCGAAACCTCGAGCTGATTCGCGAGACCGCGACGCATATTCCCGATGCTGTGCGGTCGGCCAATCCGCAGATTCCTTGGCGTCTCGTCATTGCAACACGGAACCGTTTGATCCACGGCTATTTGGGAATCGATGACGACACCGTCTGGAGCATCATCCAGGATGATCTTCCGGCGCTGCTGACTGCATTGCGTCGCATGCGCGAGAAGCTCTCCTCGCCAAACCCCTGATCGCTCGACGCATGGAACGCGATCCAATCGATTCGGCCGGTCCAGCACTTCGCGGCTTTCGGCTGCAAGTCCTCTACACCCTATCACGGCTGATCGAGCCGCAGACAGCCCTTTCGGGACAACTCTGGCCGGAAGGAATCGAAGATCTTGCGATCCTTGATGCGGATGGAAGTCCACGCGAAGCGGTTCAGGTTAAGGGGTACGGAGCAAGCCTTACCCTGTCCGATCTGAAAATGACCCTCAAACGGGCGGTGAAGATCGCGCAAGATCATCCCGATTGCGTGATTCGACTCCTCAGTTTCGGTCCCTTCGGCCCGGAGCTGACGGATGCCTGGGCAGGTGAAGGCTCCTCACGAAACAGGGTTGCGACCAAGCTGAGGCGCATGGGCCTTGGCCCATCGGAGATCGAGCGTCTCTTCTCTCGGTTCGAGCTGTGCGAGGAGCAGGAGCAAGACATCACAGAGAAAATCCAGCGATTCCTCCGCTCCAACCCTCTTCTCGGCGGAGAGGCCAGTCATGCCAGCGACATTCTCTGCCAACGGCTTTACGTAGCCGCCGAGCGCCGTGATCGGATCACCCATGCGGACCTGATCAAACGACTCACTCACGTCGGGCGCTATTTGCATGCTCGCTCCGGGTATTGGCGCGATTGGGCCAGCGTGATCGAGCCGTTGGATCCTGCCTCGACACCGAAGATGCCGTCGGAACGACTGCATGATCAGTTCCAGCAAGGGATGTCGGCGCGTTACGAGCACATCCTGGCCGACTGCGATATCCAGCGCCATCGTTGGCTCGAGCGGATCAGCACCGGGTTTGAGAAAACGGGCGTCGTCATCGTCCACGGCGCATCTGGTCAGGGCAAATCGGCACTCGCTTACCGCTGGCTGCACCTAGAAACGCCATCCTCATGGCGCCTGCAAATCAAGCTCGTCGAGAACCGGCGGGAGGCATTGCAGATCGCCGAAACCTTATCCTCGCACGCTCAGGCGGTTAGCGCACCCATCGTCATCTATATCGACGTTCGTCCACATGATCAGGGTTGGCCGCTGCTTGTGGAGGAACTGGCGCGTATTGCCCAAATCCGACTCTTGGTCACGGTTCGGGAAGAAGATTGGCTGCGGGCAATCCTTTCTCGGTCTGATGTTGGATTCGAGGACATCTCATTGAGCTTGGATCGAGCTGAAGCTCAGGCCATCTACGACCAACTCGCTCGACCGGAGACGCCAGGGCCGTTCCTCTCCTTCGATGAAGCCTGGGCTCGATTTCTCGCCGGCAAGGATGGCGAAGGACCTTTAATGGAATTCGTCTACCTGGTCAACCGATCGGAGTCACTCCGCGACAGGCTGTCGGCTCAGGTCAACCGAATCCGGACGGATATTCATCGCGGAGACGGCTCGAATTCGGAGCTTCGTCTACTGGCCCTTGTCGCTTTCGCCTCGGCTCTTGGCGGAAGACTTGAGGTCGCCCCCTTGCGGAAACGCTTCCCATCGATGGATCTCGGTTTCTTGGTCGATCGGATCGCAGGCATGGTCGAGGGAATCCAGGGCCAACATGGCTCGGCGTGGAACATGATGCTCGATCTGGATCTCGCCGAGCTCAACCCTCACCATAGAACGGCTGTCTGGAAAGACCTCGATATGATGTCCGCCGAGGGCAAGGCTCAGATGCAGTCGGTACTCGATCGCCAGCCACCCAAGTCGTTGGCCACGGTACCGGCTCGGGAATGGCTGATCAAACGGAGGGATCCTCCAATGGCACCGACCAGGCACCCGGATTGGGCCGCGATGGCGGAGGTGAGCGACTGGGTTGGGCGTTGGGGTGTCGATGGTCATCTCCGCGACTGGCTCGTCGCGGTCGATTTGAATCTGGTGTCGGAAGATCTGGATCTTCGGACGATCGCCGATCTGATCCGCGGATGCTGGGAGCTCGACAGTAGCCAGATGACGGCCTGGCTCGACCAATACAGGGAGGACATCATTGAGCGCTTTCGCCGCACGCAGTTGAATCTGACCGAGGCAAGCGCCGCCTTGATCGGATTTCAGCGAGAGCTCCGCTGCCTCTTCTCCGCAAGATCGCATCGAGCGTTGCGTCGAGGCGATCATCCGCGTGATCCGGTGCTCGGGTATCCATCTCCGCGAACAGATCCGGCAGCACGGGCGCTTGCGCCCAACCGGAGAGACCCAAGCCGATCAGCCGTACCGCGCGACCAGCGTGCATGTCGGCACGGTACAGGTCCCACGCCGTGTCGAAGATGACGCGATCGTCCGCGGTCGGTTCCGCCAGGGTGCGGGAGCGGGTATGGGTCTCGAAGGGGTGCAGGCGGATCTTCAAGGTGGCCACCCTGCCCTTGCGTGCGTCGTGTCGGGCCAGGTAGCCCACCTCCTGCGCGGCCCAACGCAGGGTCTCGCGCAGCACGTCGGTGTCCAGGACGTCCTCGGCGAAGGTCGTCTCTTGTCGGATCGCGCAGATGCGCCGCGAAGGCGAGCTGGCGTCGGATGAAATCGGGTTGTTCAGGCATCGGCCGCGCTCCGCGCCGATTGCGCCCGCATGTCGTGGGCACGCCGGGCATGGCCGGGATGGCGACGTCTCTGGGGCGCGGCCTTGAGATCCGCCAAGGCTCCGAAGTCATGGCATTGCGCGAGACGAATGCTGGCTGGACGGTGACCCTTGCCGGCGGTATGGAGATCTTCGACCGCGTTGTCGTCACGGTGCCCGCGCCACAGCTCTCGAACGTCCTCGGCCCTGAGCATCCGATGTCCCGGGAAGTTGCCGGCCTGCGGCTCGATCCCTGCCTGACGTTCATGGCCGCCTTCGATCCGAATACCCCGCGGCCGTTCGTCACCCACACCGCCGATGCCGATCGGACAACGCATCGCATCTCTGACCCATCGTCACTGCCTCTCAGGCAAACCAAGTCGAATTATCGAGAAATCGGATCAACGGACGCTCGTCCACATTCACTCCCCGTCGTCATGACAGTCGATTAAGGGGACCCGGCGTCCGAGACTATGACGAATGCGCTTCAGCGACTGACCACCGAGCCACTGTCCGACGATCCATCCGGCGATAGCGCCGTGCCGTTCAGCTCCTACTCGATCATCACCTTGACGGGTGCCTTGGCGGCAGTCTTGCGCGGCGTCGGCGGTGCGACCGTCAATGCATCGATCTCGGCCTGGTCGAGCTGCTCTTTGCCGCCGCCGCAGGCCATGATCTGCGCTTGGACGTCGCCCCTGATCTTGCGGCTGTGCTTGGCCTTCCAGTCGGTGCCGCCCTCGGCGACGCGGGTGCGCTTGGGGTCGAAGTGGAAATCGACCTTCTTCTTGGACTGCGGTCCCCAGTAGTTGACCTTGCCCAAATCGTAGAACTTGCGCTCGAAGCCGGCTTTCAAGAACGCCTTGAGACAGCCGAGCAGATAGCGCCTCCGCTCTCCGCTGCCGGCCCAGGGATAGGAGAAGAACGCCTTGTGCATGTAGAAGCGGCGGTAGTTGTGCATCACGCGGTCGAGCAGCTCGGCGCGATCCATGGCCGCCGGCTTGATGATGGGCGTGACGAAGTTGTACTTCTCGTAGTCGAAGATCTCGACCTTGTCGCCCAGCTCGCGGAACAGATCGGTGAAGGGCCAGGGGGTGTACATGGCCCAGTTGGCGAGGTCGGGTTTCCAGTCGCGCGCCATCTGATAGGTCTCTTCGAGCGTCTCGGCGGTCTCGTTCTCGAGCCCGACGATGAACTGTGCCTCGGTGAGGATGCCGGCATCGCGCAACAGGCCGATCGCCCGTTTGTTGTCGGCGACCGTGGTCTCCTTGTTGAAGCGGTCGAGCTTCAATTGGGCCGCGGCCTCGGTGCCGAGCGAGACATGGATCAGGCCGGCCTTGCGATAGAGCGGCAGGACGTCCTCGTCGCGAAGGATGTCGGTGACCCGGGTGTTGATGCCCCAGAGGATCCCGAGATTGCGGTCGATCAGCTCCTCGCAGAAGGCGATGAACTTCTTGCGATTGATGGTCGGCTCCTCGTCGGCGAGGATGAAGAAACCGACGTCGTGGTCGCGCACTAGGGTCTCGATCTCGTCGACGACCTTCTTTGGATCACGAATCCGATAGTCGCGCCAGAACTTCCACTGGGAGCAGAAGGAGCAGGTGTAGGGACAACCGCGGGCCATGTTCGGGATGGCGACGCGCTTGTTGAGCGGGATGTAGTTGTACTTGTCCCACTCCAGCACGCCCCAGTCGGGGGTGATGGCGTCCAGGTCCTTCACGGTCGGGGCGGCCGGGGTGGCGATGATCTTGCCGTCGACGGCGTAGGCGATACCCTTGACCTTGCCGCGCTCCTCCGGCCAACGGCCTTCGTCGATGGTGCGGACCAGGTCTACGATGATCTCTTCGCCCTCGCCGCGTACGATGGCGTCGATCCAGGGCGCCTCGCCGAGCACCTGCTGATACATGAAGGTGGCATGCACGCCGCCGAGGACGGTGACGATCTTGGGGTCGACCTCCTTGACGATCTCGAGCAGGCGCTGGGCTTTGTAGATGGAGGGCGTGATGGCGGTGCAGCCGACGATGTCGGGGCGATACGCGGCGATGGCGGCGCGGACCTGCTCCTCCGACAGGTCGTTGGTCATGGCGTCGACGAAGCGCACCTCCGTGTAGCCCGCGGTCTTGAGCGCACCTGTGAGATAGGCCACCCACGCCGGCGGCCAATTGCCGGCGATCTCGGCGCCGCCCGAGTGGTAATTTGGGTGGATGAAGAGAATGCGCATGCGTGGAGCCCCCGGCCTGTGGTGAGTGTCAATGAAGATTGACAGTCGACCTCGTTGTCGTCCTTGACACAGGTCAAATCCGTCCAGTCAGCTCGGATTTGGGTCTTTTGTCCGCGTGATCGCGCTTGATGGGATCTGACCTAGGTCAAGGACGCGCCGCGCGAGGCCGGGAGAATGCCGGTTCAGTCAACCGGAGGATTCGCCATGACCGACTCGATCGCCGCTTTCATGACCGACGACCATCAACGTTGCGACCATCTGCTTGCCGCCTGCGAGCAGGCGGTTTCGGGCGGTGATTGGAATCGACTCGGGGAGCAGGCCGCTGATTTCTCGAACGCACTGCTCGGCCATTTCGACATGGAGGAGCAGGTGCTCTTTCCCGAATTAGTCGCCGTCAGCCCCTGGGCGTCCGGACCGACCGGCATGATGACGATGGAGCACGGGCAGATGCGCAGCCTCGTCGAGGAGCTCAACGAGGCGGTCGGCGCGCAGGACGCAGACGCCTGTCTCGGGATCCTCGATACACTGCACTTGGTCATCCAACAGCATAATTCGAAGGAAGAAGGCATCCTCTATCCGATGGCCGAGGAGAGTCTGGGCGACCAGACCCCGGATATCCTGACCCGCCTCCAGGCAGCGTAAGAGCATGGATAGAACACTCGACGTCAGCGATCTTCCCGCCCCGGAGCCGATGGAGCGGATCCTCGATGCGCTTGCCGACCTGCCACCCGGCGATCGCCTCTGCGTGCTCCACCGTCGCGAGCCCTATCCGCTCTACGACATGTTGCGGCGCATGGGTTACCGATGGGAGACCAGCGCCGAGGGCGATCGGTATCGCATCCTGATCTCGCCCGTGCCCGAGCGTCAGCGTCCGGTCAGTCGACTCCGCCAACAAGGCATGAGCCGTTTTTAAACCGCGCTCGCTGGATTAAGCGGCGTTCAGTGCCGGATTCAAAATTCGTCCCTGCTCACCGACGTCGGAGCCGCGCGGTTTAAAAAGATTGATTGATTCGTTTTTTCGAACCGCGTCGCGCCAATGGCTCCAGGTGTCCGCGACGCTAAACAAACAACAAGGCGATCTCACGCGCTCGGGCGCGGTTCAAATAAATGATAGGTACCGGCGGACTTTCTCTCGATCAGGCGCCGCCGATCGATATCCCCGCGCGGTTTTTCCTGACCGCGCCTCTGTTCGCGATCGCCGCCGGGCTGCTCCTGGCCTGGCAGGGACCGACTCTCCTCGTTTCGCGCTGGATGCCCGGCGCACTGGCCGCGACCCATCTGATCGCCATCGGCTATCTCGGTCAGATCATGTGCGGTGCGTTGCTTCAGATGCTGCCGGTCATCGCTGGCGCACCGGTCCCACGCGTGCGGTTGGTCGGCACAGCCACCCATCTGTTGCTCATGCTCGGTGCCATCGGACTCGCTTGGGGTCTGGCGGGAGGTGGCCCGGCCCTGCTCTGGCTCGGTGCAGGTGCCGCGGCGCTGGGATTCTTGGCCTTTCTCTTCCCGGTCGCCATCGCTCTGGCTCGGGCGCGTGGAGCGCCTGGGACCTTACTGGCGCTGCGGATGGCCGCGCTGGCCCTGGTGGTCACGGTCGCTCTGGGTCTGTTGTTGGTCGCCGTCCTCCTCGGGTGGATACGGGTCCCGGAGCACACCCGTTGGGTCGACACCCACGCCTCTTGGGGATTGATGGGCTGGGTCGGGTTGCTGGTCTTCGGCGTGGCCATCCAGGTGCTGCCCATGTTCTATGTCACGCCGTCCTATCCGGCGCCGATGCGGCGCTGGTTTGCACCGGCCGTCCTGGTCGGGATCAGCGTCGCGACCGCAGCCTGGATCCTGGGAGCAGTCCTTCTCGGGACGGCCGTCTTGGGTGCGATCGCGCTCGGCTTCGCCGGCTTTGCCCTCATCACCTTGCGCTTGATCAGCCGCCGCGAGCGACCACGGCTCGACCCGACCCTATTGCACTGGTGGGCGGCCATGCTGAGCCTTTGCGCCGCTGCCCTCGCGTGGGCCGTCGCGGCGCCGCCGACCCTGATCGGTGTTCTGCTGTTGGTGGGCCTGGGTGTCGGGTTGCCGGCCGGCATGCTCTTCAAGATCATGCCGTTTCTGACCTGGTTTCACCTCCAACATCGCCAACTCGCCAGTGGACGGCTCGACCTGCGCATCCCGCACATGGGCAGTCTTCTGTCGACGCGGTGGGCGAGGGTTCAGTTCAGTCTGCATCTCGCCGCCTTGGCGCTCCTGTCGGTTAGCCTGTGGGTTCCGGTACTGACCCGCCCCGCGGGCATCGCGCTCGCGATGTCCTCATTGGTTCTGCTCGTCTTGCTGATCGGCGTCGCGCGGACCTATCGACGGTTCGCTGCCCTGCTCCAGCCGACACCTTCAAGACCGGAGCCGCGACCTTGACACGTCCTTGTCTGAGCATGTCAGCCGGTGCTCCAAGCCTCCGGACGAGGCGTCCCCGAGAGCTTGCACCCCTGTCTGACATGCTCGATCGTCGCCATCAAACGCCTCCCGAGCTCTCTGGAGATTCGGACACGACTGCGGCGCTTCACCGCTCAATGCTCGCCCTTCGTCCGCAGCAGGCCGGCCAACCGGTTGCCTTGCTTCTGCGGCCCGCCGCGCGGAAAGAGTCGATGCAGATAGCGATTGCTGCCCTTCTCGCTGCCCCACACCTTGCGGAAATGCGCGATCATGTCTCGAACCGTGGCTTGGGTTCCGCGTTTGGCGAAGCTGGTCCTGAGGAACCGGATGATCTCCCAGTGCTCGGCGTTCAGCTCGAGTCCGTCGAGCTCGGCGAGGGTTCTGGCGAACTCCTCCGACCAATCAGATGGGTTGACGAGATAGCCCTCGCTGTCGGTCAGGATCTCGCGGCCCCCGACCTGGATGCTGCGGGTCGTCATGCTCGGATAGGCGTTGCTGCCGGAAGGAAACTCGCCGGGCAGTCCCTTCGAGTCGTGCTCGGACTGAGTGATCGACCAGAGCTCGATCGGGATCTCGCCGTCGAGGCGCCCGTCGAAACGCTCGACGCCGGACACCAGCACCTTGCCGCTGGTCGGCGGTAGATCGAAGTGCGCCACGCCCGCACGGTCGGTGAAGACAGGTGCTGTCTCCGACCCATCCGCGTCAAGCTTGAGGACCACGGGTGTGCGTTTGAGAGGTTCGTTGGTAACCTTCATGGACACTCTTACGTCGATCATCGTCTTGTCTCCGAATTCCAGTGATCTTGATCTATATCATCAAATTAGCCTCTGCTTGAAACGAAGACAAACGAATCCTTTTGGCGGTAGATATCGAACTTTTCGATTTGAATCGAGACGGAGAGACGATCTATGCAGCGCATCGAATCATTGCGACGGCTGTCGAGCGAGCATCACAGCGGCCTGATCATCGCACGTCGGGCGCGTGAGTCGGTCGGAGAAGACCCCGACGCTCGCGAGGCTGCCTGGGCGGATCTGAGGCAACGCTTCGCCGAGGAGCTCGAGCCCCACTTCAAGCTTGAAGAGCGCGGCCTGTTGCCGGCGATGCAGGCAGCCGGAGAAGGGTTGCTGGTGGAGCGTACCCTGGCCGAGCATCTGAGGATGCGTGCCATGATGGATGCGGGCGGACCCGAAAACCTCGCTGCCTTCGCCGAGGCGCTGACGGACCACATCAGGTTCGAGGAGAAGGAGTTGTTCGAGACTGCTCAGCGTGTCTTGGGAGCGGAGATCCTGGCCCGACTCCAGGATCTGCATGATCGCGAGCCCGCGCCGGTCTGCCGCACTTGACATCCGTCAAGGGATTGGAGTCTCTCTGCTCTATGCTGGAGACTGAGCTTGGTTCTGAGCAGGATGCTGGATAGAAGGGTCATGAGCAGCCCGGAAGCGTCCGCGACGATACCAACCACGCCGAAGCCCTTTGGAGGCCCGCATGAAATTCCTCATCCTGACCGCCCTGCTGCTCGTCTCGACGGGGCTCGCGTTCGCCGACTCGAGTGAATCGACCGACATCGGTATCGCAGAGGTCCAGGCATTGGGAGCGCTGAATGGTCAGGCACTGGCCTGTCGGCAGTACATGGTTTCAAAGGAAGCCAAGGCATTGATGATCCGTCACACGCCCAAGACCCGCCGCTACGGCGCGCGTTTCGAGAGGGCGACCAACGCCGCCTTTGTTGCGGGGGCCAGGGAGGGCGCGCCCTGTCCGACCGAGGCCGATCTGGTCGCGCGACTGGCCGAGTCGGCGGCGGCCCTGCAGGCGGTTTTCCCTGAACAATCCGGGCCAGACGAATCCAATCCCGTCCAGTCCGATCCAGCCCGGTCGAGCGACGAGGGCGGATCATGAAGGTCCGGGTCGTCGCTCTGACTGCCGCACTGTTTATCGCCGCCGGATTGGCGACTGGATCGGCCTGCGGTGCCGATACCCCAGATGAGGACGAGGCTCCACCGAGCGGTCGATATCTCCTGATGGACGCCAACGGTCGTGCTGTGACCAACGCCGATTTTCCCGGCCAGTTCCAGCTCATCGCCTTCGGCTACACCTACTGTCCGGACATCTGCCCGACCACGCTGGTCGAGGCCGCGGCCATCATGAAGCAGTTGGGAGATCGCGCGGAACGCATCCAGCCGATCTTCATCACAGTCGACCCGGAGCGCGACACCCCTGAGGTGCTTGCGACCTACACCGCCTATTTTCACCCCCGCATCATGGGTCTCACCGGCTCGGCATCACTCATCGAGCGTGCCGCTCAAAACTTCAACGCCCGTTACGAGAAGGTCACCGAGCCGGGCGCGCCGACAGATCGCTACCACGTCGATCACAGCGCCGGGATGTATCTGCTCGGCCCCGACGGCAGCTATATCCGCAAATTCGGCTTTTCGACGCCGGCCGCCGAGATTGCCGAGCGGATCGATGCGCTCTTGTCCGAGACACCGCCACTTCCGATGCGGTACTGAAGCCGTCGAGCGCAGCCACACGCCCGACGATGCATCGGCACTTGGCCTGCAGCCGTTCCACAAATGGGACAATGTTATCCAGTTCGGAAGCTACTCTAACGGTCTAGGCATCAATACCTTGGGGAGAAGACTAAACCCAATGCCGAGACCCAAGACATGAATATCCTTCAGATCAATGCCAGTGCCCGCCGTGAAGGGGCTAATTCCACCCGTATCGCCGATGCCATCGTAGCTCGTCTACGCTCGGCGAAATCGGATGCGCGGTTGACGATCCGGGATCTTGCCGCTCAGCCCCATCCGGTCATGGACGAGGCCGCGCTCACCGCGCTGTCCACTCCCGCGGAGCAACGCACGCCCGAGCAGGCCGAGCGCGTGGCGCTCGACGATTCGCTGATCGCGGAGGTCCAGGCGGCCGACGTCATCGTCCTCGGTGTGCCCATGTACAACTTCGGCGTCCCGGCGCAGCTCAAGAACTGGATCGACGGGATCGCCCGTGCCGGCGTCACCTTCCGATATACGGAGAAGGGCCCTGTGGGCCTGCTCTCCGGCCGGCGGGTCTATGTGGCCTTGGCGCGCGGAGGTCGATACCGTGGCACGCCGGCCGACACCCAGGTGCCTTATCTGAAGACGATCCTGGGGTTCCTTGGAATGACAGACGTGCGTTTCATCTACGCGGAGGGCCTCAATATGGGGCCTGAGTCGGAGGCACGGGGTTTTGCCGAGGCTGAGGCCGATCTCGAAGTCGCCTTCGCCTGATGCTGCCTGGCGCCCCTTGCCGTTCCTGTCATCGTCTGTGTAGACCAACGGAGCCATCGTTCAATGCAGAACTTCATCTTCCATAACCCGACCCGTATTCTGTTCGGTGAAGGGCAGATCGCCTCGATCGGTCAGGAGATCCCGGTTGGCGCTCGCGTGCTGATCACCTACGGCGGGGGGAGTGTCGAAAAGACCGGCACCCTGGCTGAAGTCAAAGCGGCACTCGAGGGCGTCGATCTCCTCGAATTCGGCGGGATCGAGCCAAACCCGACCTATGAAACCCTCATGCAAGCCGTCGCGCTGGCGCGCCGCGAAGGCGTCGACTTCCTCCTCGCCGTCGGCGGCGGCTCGGTCATCGACGGCACCAAATTCATCGCTGCGGCCATCCCCTTTGACGGTGAGCCTTGGGATATCCTCGCCAAACAGGCGCCGATCACCGCCGCCGTGCCAGTCGGGACCGTTCTGACGCTGCCGGCGACCGGCTCGGAGATGAACAGCTTCTCGGTCGTGACCCGTGCGGCCACCCACGACAAGCTGGCCTTTGGACACCCGCTGGTCCACCCGCGGTTCTCGGTTCTCGACCCGACCAAGACCTATACACTCCCGCCGCGTCAGGTGGCCAATGGCGTCGTGGATGCGTTTGCGCACATCGCCGAGCAATATCTGACCTATCCGGTCGATGCCAAGGTGCAGGACCGCTTCGCCGAGGGTCTGCTCCTCACCCTCATCGAGGAAGGCCCCAAGGCGCTGGCAGAGCCCGAGAACTACGGGGTGCGCGCCAACATCATGTGGACTGCGACCCTTGCCCTCAACGGATTGATTGGCGCCGGGGTGCCGCAAGACTGGGCAACGCACATGGTCGGCCATGAGATCACGGCCCTGCATGGACTGGATCACGCCCAGACCCTGGCCATCGTGCTGCCGGCGATGCTCCAGATCAGGCGTCTCGATAAGCGCGCGAAGCTCCTTCAGTACGCCGAGCGGGTGTGGGGACTCTGCGATGGTGACGAGGACGCTCGAATCGATGGTGCGATCGCCCGCACCCGAGACTTCTTCGAGTCACTCCAGGTTCCGACACGTCTTTCCGGCTATGGGATCGGCCCGGAGGCGATCTCGCCTCTCGTCGACCAGCTCGAACGGCACGGCATGACAGCGCTCGGGGAGCGGCAGGATGTCGATCTCGGTCGTTCTCGGCAGGTTTTGGAGTTGGCCCTCTGACTGGGCGGCACCGCGATGGCGGGGTCGAGCCCTATGGTGACGGCACGGGGGATGCGGACCACGGCGCCCATTTTGGCGTTGGCGTCGTCGTCCGTCCTCGTCTTCGGCCGTATGTCGAGGACGCCGGGGTTCGGGTGGGGTTGGGTGGCCATTCGAGTTTGTTTCGGGCGCCTTCGGCGCCCGTGTCGGCAAGGGGTTGCCGACCTACGGTATGGGGTGGCACGGGGTTGCCGACCCACGGTATGGGGTCGCACGGGGTTGCTGAACGACGGGGTTGGCGACGGTTTGCCGACTGGGCCGGGGCGCGACGCGATCGTATCGGTCGAGGCGGTTGTCGCGCAGTTCTGCAGCAATCCCTTGCCGCAGCGGGCGCGTGGGCGACTGCAGTGAGGGGCGGCCTTAGGACGCGTGAAGCGCCGGTTTGATCGGCTGTTCCTTAAGCCGTCAGCCGTGCATAGAGGACGGGAAGTCGGGCCGGAAGCTCCGCGGGTCGGCGGATGACGACATAACCACCGGTTCCGAAGAGATGCGGGAGATAGTCGTTGCCGCGCTCGTCGATGGTGACGCAGAAGCAGGTCAGGCCCAGCCGGCGCGCCTCTTGGACAGCGCGGCGCGTGTCTTCGATGCCGTAGCGGCCTTCGTAGCAGTCGAGGTCGTTGGGTTTGCCGTCAGACAGGATCAGCAGGAGACGGCGGCCGCCCGGTTGCGCGGCGAGGAGGCGGGTCGAGTAGCGGATGGCGGCACCCATGCGGGTGTAATAGCCGGGCTTGATGGCGGCGATGCGTCCACGCACGGCGCCGCCGTGCGGCTCGTCGAAGTCCTTCAGACTGTGAATGCGCACCGGGTCGCGACGACGCGAGGAGAAGCCGAGCATGCCGAAGCGATCGCCGGTCGCGGCCAGGCTCTCGGCGAAGAGAAAGAGGCTGTCGCGAATGACATCGATGACCCTTGCGCGGTCGTCGACCCAGGTGTCGGTCGAGAGCGAGAGATCCGAGAGCAGCAGACACACCAGATCACGCGCCCCTTTGCGCATGTCTCGATAGAGTCCGTCGCCGTGGGTGCCGACGCCGGGGGTGCCGGCCCCGGCATGGCGATCCGTGGCAAAACGCAGATAGGCGTCCAGGTCGATCTCCCGTCCGTCGGACTGGCCGCGCTGCCAGACCCTCGCCGGGGCAAGGGCCTGGAACTGGTGACGCAACCGATGGGCCGTGCGGCGCAGGTGCTCGGGCAATTCGCAGGGTGTGGCGTCCGCGGCGACCAGCGGGATCACGCGACAATGATTCGGGCGCAGTGCCCCTTGTCGCCAGTCCCACTCGGGCAAGAGGATCCCGTCCGAGAGGACCAGGTCGTCCTCTGATTCCGCAGGCAGGTCCAGATCGAACTTCAGCCGCGCGCCGGACGCCTTACGGTCGCGAGCGACCGAGATGCGATCCAGATCGGCGGCCGCGGTGCGGGCGCGCTCCAGATCGTCCTCCTCGTCGGTTCCGCGGTCGACCTGGACATGCTCGCCCCAGGTCAGGATGTTCTCCATCCGGATCGTGATCAGACCCTGGTCCTTCTCCGGCATGGCGACCCGCTCGGCACGTCGCCGACGGCGCTCGCCGAGCGACCCGACGGCGGCATCACGATCGATATCCTGCGACTCGCCGCCAGAGGGATCGGACCAGGCACCCGGTGGGACCTCTGGATCGGGATGGAGCCAGAGGACAATCGGATAGGGCGGACGGCGCGCAGCAGGGAGTCGCTCGACGCTGCCGGGATCCTCCAGCGCGAGACGGATGGCCTCCTCGCGTGCACGCTCGTCCGCCGGCAGGGCGCGCGGATCCGGGCGCAGGCCGAGATGCGCGTCGAGCAGTCGTCGGTAGCGCGGGTGCAGGCCCGGAAAGTGCATCAGTGTGCGACGGGTCTGGTCCTGGCTTTCCACGAGCCAGTCTCGGGTCGGACCTGTTTGCTGGGCGGCGAGCGCGGCGAGCCAAATGTAGAGATCGCGATTGAGTGCGCGCTCCGGGAAGAAGTCGATCCGGGCAGGCAGACGCAAAGAACGCTCGTCGCGCCAGGCCAACTCGACCTTGTCGTCAAGTCCGGCGAGGCGTTGGAGGAACCCGCGACGGGCGCCGTGTGCGCTCGCCTCCGCCCCCTCGACCTGAAGCCCGCCGTCGCCGCCGAGCGCACGGAAGAAGATCCCGATCGGGACGGCAACCTCTTCGAGCGTCACCGCCGCACAGGGATGCCGCCGCTCCGAGAGACGGGTGATGGCGCGATGCCAGAGTGCTCCAACTTGTTCTTCCATCGATGGGCGGACAACCGTTGCGTTGAAAGTCAAACAACTCGACGACAGCGCACCTTTGCCACGATAGTCCTTGTCGTCCTTGTCGTCCTTGTCGTCCTTGTCGTTGTTGCTGTCGCTGTCGTTCAAGACAACGATTAGATTCAGTGCTCAACTTATCTCTGACCCCCGACCTACGCCTGTCGACAGGTTCCGGGCAGTATGGCGTCTTCGCTTAGAGCTGTGGACGTCGGGGCCGGGCGCCCCGTGACGACCGGCAACGCCTCCGCACCCTCGACCCAGCGCAGCAGGCTCTGCTGCGGGTCGCCGTGCTGGACCTGTGTGCAGGCCGAGATGCATTCGGCGCACTCGGTGCAGGTGAACATCTTGCGCTTGATCGTGCGCGGCTTCAGACGCATCGGACAGGCATGGTCGCAGGCGTTGTCGCAATCGGCGCAGGCGGCGGCGCGGCGGGTGTCGAATCCGACCACCATCGCCCGATCGTTGGCCATCCAGGCAAGGCTCTGAAACAGGCCGACGGCGCAGACATAGCGGCAGAAGAAATGGCGTGCGAGCAGAAACTCGACCGTGAACGCGATGGTGGCCGCGGTCAGGAAGATACTCTGGTTGCGGGTCAGGGTGGCGTTCAGCAGGTTGTGGTAGATCTCGAAGGGCGGCAGGAGATAGGTGAGCAGGGCCACCGCCCAGAGGAAGGCGAAGCCGACCACGGCAAGCAGGGTCGGGATCCAGTACCAGCGGTTCCAGTAGCGATCCGATGCCGTGGACTTCGGGCTCGGATCCTTCGTGCCGGTCACCGTCCTCGGGATCGGGCCACGCAGCGGCGGCGGCAGGGTACGAGGCTCCCAGAGGCTGGGTTTCCCGGAGGCGCGGCGCATCAGGGCGTTGATCGTCTCCACGACGGAGAAATGCGGGCACAGCCAACCGCAATAGAGACGCCCGTAGCGCCAAGCAATGAATAAGAAGAGCGCGGCCCCGCCGAAGATGGGCAGAAAGCCGCGCACGAAGAGGTTGAGCGTGGCATCGCCGATGCCGGTGCGACCGGCGAGAAAGTCTTCGATCCCGAGCGTCCAGTGCTGCCCGAACAGGATCGCGTGCCCGAGCGTCAGATCGATCCGAAAGAGATCGAGCGGCGGCGCCAGCAGGAAAAGCGCAAAGAAACCGACCTGAAACCAGGCACGCCGCTGTTGCAGCCGGGTTCTAGACATGGCGCCTTGCCTGAGTACACCCGCCCGGTAGCGGCGGCCCGACCAAGGGGTAGCGCCAGCAGTATCCCGCCAACGCCTTGGTCAGGCCGAAGGCGCCGAGCAGGACGAACGTGGCGTGACAGACGATGAAATAGATGATCGCCAGCGTCCAGACGTACATGGCTCCGGCTCCAGCGAGCGCCATGACCACGGAGATCACGATGATCAGGAGCACTCCGGCCCAGAGACTCGCCCGGACGGTCTGCTCCAGATGCGCGGCCGCCAGCGGTGCGCGACCCTCGCGTCCCCAAAACGCGAGCGCCAGCAGAAGGAGGAAGCCGATCCCGGGCAGGATCAGCAGGTTGGCGAGATACAGCGACTCGGCGGCGATGGCGATCCACTGACCTTCCGGCCGGGTACTCTTCATGAAACTTCAACCAGGTTTGATAGGTTAAACCGCGCCCAGCACGGTATGCGATGTCTCTGGATGGGATCGGCCCCGACAGACTCGACAACCGTTGGAGCCGGCGCGGTTGAAAATATTAAAAACCTCATTTAAACCGCGCCCCGCTAAGACCTGTCGATGCCCCAAACGTCGAGCTCACTCGAAAATGAGCATACCGCGCCGAGCGCGGTTTAAATGAGTGTCGCATCGATCACCTCCGCGAGTGCCCCTATGGTCTCGGCATCGTCGGTCAAGGGCTCGACCAGCGCGGCGACACAGGCGTCGCGTGGGTCCATCCCGGCCTGAATCAGGGTCGCCGCGTAGACGAGCAGTCGGGTCGAAACGCCTTCCTCGAGGTCGTGGTCCTTGAGCGCACGCAGCGAGCCGGCGATCCGCACGAGAAGGTCTGCCCATGTGGGGTCGATCCCGGTCTCGCCGATGAGGATCGCGACCTCCAGGCGTGGCGCGGGAAAGGCCAGTGTGACGGCGACGAAGCGCTGACGCGTGCTCGGCTTCATCCCCTTGAGCAGATTCTGATAGCCGGGATTGTAGGAAACCACCAGCATGAATCCCGGCGGTGCCTGCAGCGTCTCACCGGTGCGCTCCAACGGCAGGATGCGTCGATCGTCTGTGAGCGGATGCAGCACCACCGTGGTGTCCTTGCGCGCCTCCACCACCTCGTCGAGATAGCAGATGGCGCCCTCGCGCACCGCACGTGTGAGCGGACCATCGCTCCAGAAGGTCCCCTCGGCGCCGATCAGATGGCGGCCCACCAGGTCAGCCGCGGTCAGATCGTCATGACAGGCGACGGTGTAGAGCGAGCGCTCCAGGCGTTCGGCCATATAGCGCACGAAGCGGGTCTTCCCGCACCCCGTCGGCCCCTTGATCATCACCGGCAGGCGATTGTGGAAGGCGTATTCGACCAGCGCGACCTCGCGGCCTTGCGGCTTGTAAAAGATCGACTCGCGCTGCGTCTCGGCGGACGCCTGGGTCTCGTGACCCGTCATCGCGGCGGAGAGCGGGATCGAGATCGGACGAACGGCTTGTCTGAATGTCATGTCATCTGTGCCCAGCCGGCAAGTGTGAAGGCGATGCTGATCAGGGTTCCGGGGATGAAGATCCAGATCGCCAAATCACCCGGCGGGTAACGGACGGGCGGCGCTGCCGTGCGCGTTGCGGACATCGCGGGCTCCAGGTCGAGTCGGGCATCGGCTGCCTTGCATGGACCTGCATCCTAGATGGGCTGTCGGATATCGGCTTTGACCGACATCAAATCGGGTGGCGGCGCGTCTTGGTCTCAGCGTTCGTCGGACGGAGTCGACATCGACGTCTTTGTGCAGGGTCACCGAGGAGGAAGCCGCACGCCGTGCCGGCGGGCAAGCCGCCGAGAGCGCGTGCGACTCTTTTTGCTACCAACTGATGACCTGATAGCTTGGGTCGAAGAGATATTCGCTCACGAGCTCGGGGTTGCCGAGCATGGCACCCTCGACGAGGTTCTGTGGATCGATACCCTGCATCTTGATGCAGAGACGACAGACGATCACCTTCGCTCCACGCTCCATCAGATCTGCGAGCATGTCGGCCACGGTCTGACCGGAGTCGCCAAAAGCCTCCTCGGGTGCGCTCTTGGTGGCGTAGGCGACCGCCTGATGATTCAGAAAGAACGCGACCGGGTGCCCGCGCTCGAGCATGTTCGAGGAGAAATGCATGGCGTGGCCGGCGATGGCGGTCTGGCTCGTCGTTAGTGCGCCAAGCGAAGCTTGGCGCTTCTTACCAGGTGCAAG
>RRYU01003607.1_pt1 | contig 31911 bp, 24 predicted proteins | sample 2162651 | NCBI WGS metagenome assembly RRYU01 (sample SAMN10267283, study PRJNA491782) | microbial mat metagenome | isolation source: biomat in the production well | place: Japan: Minami-Kanto gas field, natural gas well KTG3 | collected 2017-06 | reverse complement strand
TGAGTCTTCGTCTGAATGACCTAAATCCTCGCCAGGGGATTGCTACTCAGAGATGTCTTCAATCTCTTTAAGCATTTGAAGCTGTCTGAATGACCTAAATCCTCGCCAGGGGATTGCTACTTCATGATAGAGCCTCCTCATATGATCATACACATGGCGGTCTGAATGACCTAAATCCTCGCCAGGGGATTGCTACTGAGGTCGGGCGGTTCAGTGCAGCGAGTACAGCACTGAGGTCTGAATGACCTAAATCCTCGCCAGGGGATTGCTACCTACCGAGAGACCGCCCACCGGACGAGGGTGAATGCGTCTGAATGACCTAAATCCTCGCCAGGGGATTGCTACCTGAGACCGCAGAGACCGCAGAGACCGCACCTGAGCAGTCTGAATGACCTAAATCCTCGCCAGGGGATTGCTACGCAAAAGCGCCTGGCGCGGAATGTCCAGGAACGAGCGGTCTGAATGACCTAAATCCTCGCCAGGGGATTGCTACACCGCGCTAGAAAGACATAAAACGGTATTCAGTTTTTTGTCTGAATGACCTAAATCCTCGCCAGGGGATTGCTACTCATAGACGCGAACGACACCTGGGAGTGGAAGTACGATGTCTGAATGACCTAAATCCTCGCCAGGGGATTGCTACTTTTGAAGCGCAACATACCCTTTACGCTCTTTGTCAAGGTCTGAATGACCTAAATCCTCGCCAGGGGATTGCTACGGAACGCTCGGTTCGCGTCCTTCATCGCCTTCGTGAGTCTGAATGACCTAAATCCTCGCCAGGGGATTGCTACTGTACACCAGATCGGCGACCGCTTCCCCGTACTCCGTCTGAATGACCTAAATCCTCGCCAGGGGATTGCTACCTACCGAGAGACCGCCCACCGGACGAGGGTGAATGCGTCTGAATGACCTAAATCCTCGCCAGGGGATTGCTACCGACATAGCACGGCGCTATGCTGCTACGGCGCGAGTCCGTCTGAATGACCTAAATCCTCGCCAGGGGATTGCTACGTTCATGGTGCAATCTTCACACCGCGATCAATCGTATCGTCTGAATGACCTAAATCCTCGCCAGGGGATTGCTACGTTGTTGCGGGCATTGTCGCCCCCACTCTGGCACTGTCTGAATGACCTAAATCCTCGCCAGGGGATTGCTACGACATTCTTGCCGCTCGACAGATCGCGTGCCCGTGCTACGTCTGAATGACCTAAATCCTCGCCAGGGGATTGCTACTAACTCTTCATCATTTTCATAATCAACTCAATAATTTGGTCTGAATGACCTAAATCCTCGCCAGGGGATTGCTACTTCAACGTCTGCAATGTGCGCCATGCTTCCCATGATTTTCGTCTGAATGACCTAAATCCTCGCCAGGGGATTGCTACATAGAACTCCTATTGGTATAGATGATGCCTGATCGGTCTGAATGACCTAAATCCTCGCCAGGGGATTGCTACTGAGTTCGCCCACCGGTCGAATGTGGGGACGTGGGCGTCTGAATGACCTAAATCCTCGCCAGGGGATTGCTACGATATTGGTTCGGGATTGATACAGAGATCCAATCTTGATGTCTGAATGACCTAAATCCTCGCCAGGGGATTGCTACACCTTAGCCATTAGGATGTCCTGTTCTGATATGAGCGGTCTGAATGACCTAAATCCTCGCCAGGGGATTGCTACCACACCGTCCTCTAACACGCCAGTCCGTAGCACATTCAGGCAGTCTGAATGACCTAAATCCTCGCCAGGGGATTGCTACCCATAAAGGCGTCCATCTTCTGGTCGGTCATCCGACCGTCTGAATGACCTAAATCCTCGCCAGGGGATTGCTACCTCAATACGAACACTAGAATCAGGTTTCGTAGTTTCGATGTCTGAATGACCTAAATCCTCGCCAGGGGATTGCTACGCAACATATCATGCCGCACTTCATCGATCACAGACACCGTCTGAATGACCTAAATCCTCGCCAGGGGATTGCTACTTCATTCAAAGTCAGGTTCTGGTTAGCGGTCTTCAATTCGTCTGAATGACCTAAATCCTCGCCAGGGGATTGCTACTAATATATACGCGCATTACCCCCGCCTTTCTAACTGCGTCTGAATGACCTAAATCCTCGCCAGGGGATTGCTACCCATCAAGTTTTAGCAGGATGTCCTTAACGCTGGAGTCTGTCTGAATGACCTAAATCCTCGCCAGGGGATTGCTACGAACAGATCCCGCAACGCCGGCATGTTGCATACGAAACGTCTGAATGACCTAAATCCTCGCCAGGGGATTGCTACCTCTTACTGAGTTAGCGGATCTGCCTTTTGATACATCTGTCTGAATGACCTAAATCCTCGCCAGGGGATTGCTACTGCTTGGCAGGAAGCTTGGAGAGAATGGAAGCCAGTAGGTCTGAATGACCTAAATCCTCGCCAGGGGATTGCTACATATTTGTTCCGTTTGGGGATTCTATGGGTGTGTGAAGGTCTGAATGACCTAAATCCTCGCCAGGGGATTGCTACGTCGTTAATGGTGATAGTGGGCTTTTTAGTGACATCCGTCTGAATGACCTAAATCCTCGCCAGGGGATTGCTACTCATAGGATCAAGCCGCATACCAGCGACCCGTGATGGAGTCTGAATGACCTAAATCCTCGCCAGGGGATTGCTACCGAAGATGAGTGTGCTCAGACTATGCAGCAGTGCCGTCTGAATGACCTAAATCCTCGCCAGGGGATTGCTACGCATTAGGGAAGAGTGCAGATGAAACCGCTAACTCAGTCTGAATGACCTAAATCCTCGCCAGGGGATTGCTACTCACGTTTACTGCTAATACTACAGTAATACATAGCGCGGTCTGAATGACCTAAATCCTCGCCAGGGGATTGCTACGCTTCAAAGTGCCAGTTGCCTGGCCGATCAATGGTAATGTCTGAATGACCTAAATCCTCGCCAGGGAATTGCTACGTCAAGCAGAAGTTTCTTGCTGTTCATCATAATGTGGTCTGAATGACCTAAATCCTCGCCAGGGGATTGCTACATTTCTGCAACGGGCAGGAAGTTACGAGTGCTTATGTCTGAATGACCTAAATCCTCGCCAGGGGATTGCTACTAAAAATACGACGCGAGATATGTGTAGTACAGTAACGCGGTCTGAATGACCTAAATCCTCGCCAGGGGATTGCTACAAATGATACCAAACACGAGCACGTCACTAGGAATAGGGTCTGAATGACCTAAATCCTCGCCAGGGGATTGCTACTGCCGGAGAGCCAGCGCACTTTAGCCCAGAGCCACGCTGTCTGAATGACCTAAATCCTCGCCAGGGGATTGCTACGTACATCGGTTGCGCGCAGATCGGGGCCATCGACTCGGTCTGAATGACCTAAATCCTCGCCAGGGGATTGCTACAGCACTTCCAGCGGGATGGGCGCGTAGCGGTCGCTCGCCGTCTGAATGACCTAAATCCTCGCCAGGGGATTGCTACGAAATGCTTTCGTCTGGGATAAACCTCAATACAAAGGTCTGAATGACCTAAATCCTCGTCAGGGGATTGCTACCTACTTCCTCGAAGCGTAGGGCCATCACGCGAGTTTCTGTCTGAATGACCTAAATCCTCGCCAGGGGATTGCTACGATACCAGGTGAGGTTTTTAGGCTTTCTAGTGCTGTTGTCTGAATGACCTAAATCCTCGCCAGGGGATTGCTACACACAATGACACTGCTATATGTACTCTGGTAGCACACAGTCTGAATGACCTAAATCCTCGCCAGGGGATTGCTACACATACCAGGTGTTGCCATCGAGTGAACCTGCTCATCCGTCTGAATGACCTAAATCCTCGCCAGGGGATTGCTACGCAACGAGTTCGACCGGCTCAATCGGTGCAATGCCGGTCGTCTGAATGACCTAAATCCTCGCCAGGGGATTGCTACGGCAATATCACTCAAGAGGGCGTGAAGGCAGAGGCTGTTGTGTCTGAATGACCTAAATCCTCGCCAGGGGATTGCTACGGCGTATTGTGTGAGGGTTGGACATTCCTCTAGTGTAAGTCTGAATGACCTAAATCCTCGCCAGGGGATTGCTACTCATACGACGGTGGAAGAATACTGGCGATCTTATTGGTCTGAATGACCTAAATCCTCGCCAGGGGATTGCTACTTATAATACCATCCTCCACGCGCTCGCTACACACATTCGTCTGAATGACCTAAATCCTCGCCAGGGGATTGCTACTTCACTATACGTGCGCTCTATGAAGAACTTCAGTGAGTTCGTCTGAATGACCTAAATCCTCGCCAGGGGATTGCTACTCATACGCCGAGGGCGGGTGGACTTTGGTTTTGCCCGTAGTCTGAATGACCTAAATCCTCGCCAGGGGATTGCTACTCACGGTCATGGGCATTCCAATCGTCATCTGTCCACTCCGTCTGAATGACCGACATCCTCGCCAGGGGATTGCTACCGATGCTCTCGTAGTCGTCGTCGTACATCCGGCCATTGGTCTGAATGACCGACATCCTCGCCAGGGGATTGCTACCGCATTGCGCTACGTAGCGCCTTAGATCGTTTTCCCATGGTGTCTGAATGACCTACATCCTCGTGTGGGGATTGCTACCAATCAACCGTCTGGCCGAGTCTATTGCCCAGCTTGAGGTCTGAATGACCGACATCCTCACACCCCCAGGAACGACGGATCTGACCGGATGCGACCCGCAATCGGTGCCGCATTGTACACCGTAAAAATGACACGTGACAACCGTCATGTACAACCGTACACATGACGACGTGACAACCGTCATGTACACGTGCAGGCGGGGATGTGTCAGAGCGACACACGCGATCCGATAGGCGCGGTACTGCGTGTGTCAGAGCGACACACAACAGCGACCGGCGGTGGCAGCGCAGCAGCCAGCCATGGCAGGCGACGGACGATGCGTCATATCACTCTGCCGCGTGCGGAAGGGGTCGCACGTGGTGAGCAGCAGAGTCTGGCGCTGAAACGGCGCGGCGCTGGGTGGCACATGAATGCCCGACTGCGCGGCTCATCCCGGAGTCTGCGCTCTCCATCGCACGTCCATGTACCAGTATAAGGAAGACCACCTATGCCTTCAGCTGTGTCCGATACCAATCACGCTGCGGAGCAGATCCAACGTGCCCTCGTGCGGCAGGCCGGAATAGCGCAACGGATTGACCTGGCCGCCGAGATGACCCGCTGTGCCCGTGATGGCGCGTTCACGGCATTGCGGCGTCGCTACCCGGAGGCAGATGAACAAGAGATTCGCCTGTTGTTCGCTGAACAGCAGTATGGTACAGTGTTCGCCCAACGCGTACGTGCGGCACTCGCGTCACAGCCAGACAGGCATGACCTCCTTTCTTGATGCACTCGGCATTGCTTCCTCCAGTGGAGGTTCGGTCGCCCGTATCGCGCACGGCGTGCCACGCACCACCCTCAATTCTGAAGCCAACCAACACCACCGGGGCGGACACGAGTTCTTTTCCATGAAACGACCGCATCGTCTGGTACGAACACGTGTCCCGCACCGCACCGTCTCGTGTATGTCCTCTCTCATCTGAAGCAGCTACAGCGCGTGGAGCCGGTCTCTCCCAGGATTGGACACATCTGGGAGAGACCGGCTCTGTCTTGAAAAGTTCCCCAATTGGGGAACTTTTCAACCTCCACCTCCTGAATCCTCGTGTAGGGAATGCTCCGTCTATTTTCCAGCAATCGATCACCAGATGTGCGCATGAGCCGTTCCGATGAGCAGACACCATCTGCCTCAGAACCATCTCGATGCTTCTCTCGTGATGGCCCTGGATGGCGCGTCCTCGATCCCGACGAGGTGTGTTATGTTCATGTGACAGCGGGCAGACGTGTCTCAGACCAGTTCTGTCCCCAGCGAGATATCCTGGTAATCCCCTGGTCATCCCGTGCTGATATGATGAGATAGGTTTCTTTCGAGACGAAAGGAGAGTGCTATGGCCTATAACGCCGCTGACTCGGAACAGGCTGAGATTGACATGGCAATAGCCACCCTGGAACGCACCGATCCGGTACACGCAGCCATGATGCGTCGGGTAGCCACCATGCTGACAGCCCTGGATCAGGCGCTGGCACCCTATGGGCTGGTGCCATTCTCCGATACCGCCAGCGTGGGCGCCTTGCCCACGGAGCGAGATGCAGTTGGGACAGGAGAGAAGGCAGGGTATCACGTTGCGGTGAGAAGCCAGGGCTATACGATCACGGATACGTCTGGGCAGATCATCGCGCAGTCCATCGAGCTGGGAATGGCGTCAACTACCCAGGGCTAGAAACACCTGGGCTTGTGTCTCAACCCGAAGGTTGGACACCATAGGCTGGTTGACCGCAGCCCACTCTGCGCGAGACCGGACATATTTTACCCGGCAGCGGATTACCTGCCAGAACCTCGCAAACATGCGCTGAAGCGGGCTGAAGCAGGGGCGTTCCTCTCACCGCTTGAAGCGGGTGGGCTTCCCGCCCGAAAGGGTAAACATCCGTGATCGTTCGCGTGTGTCTGAAAAAACGAACCAGTGTGCTTAGACCTCTGTTCAAGACCGTCTGGGACTGGGGGCAGACAAACCCCGGCACAAACGCATGGATCGCATGAACTGGCGATCCTCACCGGCGGACAAGCCATCACCAGGAGCACGGATACCACAGACCCTTTCGTCACAATGGCGAAAGGAACACGGATACCACAGACCCTTTCGTCACAATGGCGAAAGGAACACGGGTACCACAAACCTTTTCGTCACAATGGCGAAAGGAAGCGCGTTATCCATGTACCTTTCGCCATTGTGACGACGACGCCCTTGACGTGTTGATACGTGTGTGCTATATTCTTCATGATGACGACTGTTTCGTGCGAGGAGGATGTCCATGAGCGATCCGTCTGTGCCACGCCCGACAGAACAGCAGGCGATCTCACTCTTTGATGTGCCCTGTATCGCCGTCCGCGACGACTCGGGTACGATCTTTTTGGTTATCAGCGATCTGTGTCGGGCACTTGGCATTGGGGCTGACAGCCAGATACGCCGGTTGCGCACGCATCGCCAACTCAGCAAAGGGGTCGCACCGTTTCGTATCCTGACGGCTGGTGGGTTTCAAGAGATGGTCTGTCTGCGCCTCTCGCTGGCCGGTGCCTGGCTGATGACTCTTAATACCGCCCGCGTCCACGAGGACGTGCGCGACCGGCTGGACTATCTCCAATTGCATATCGTTGATCTGGTGAATGCGGGGTTTCGGGATCTGTTGAACCTCCCGGAACGTGACCAGGATCTGGAAGATCTCGACGACCTGGCTCGCATCGATCCGGCACTCACGCGGCTGGCTGATCTGAGTCGCCGCCAAGAGACACTGGAAACCAGCCAGGAGCGGGCACGTGATGCCTGGAAAACGATCCGCGATGAGGTGCGCGATATGCGTCGACGCCTCACCAATCTCGAACAGCAAGTTGGCGGCTCGCTCACACCTGCTCAGCGTGGGTATCTCTACCAACTGGTGCAGACCTGGGCACGGGCGCGGGCCGACCGCTCACCCACACCGGGTCGCAACGCCTATCGCGCCTGTTGGGCGCTCGTCAACGCACGGTTCCAGGTGGCACGCTACGAGGATATTCCTGCCAACCGGTATGAAGAGTGCGTTGCGTTTGTTCGTCAGGCCTATCATGCGCTGACTGGCGAGGATCTGGTACTCCCCGAACAGAACGAGTTGGGATGGGAGGAATCCTGATGCCGCAGCGTCCCCCCCAGGCTCTTGATGCACAGCTTGGCCAGCGCATCCACGCGGCACGCCTGGCGGCTGGTCTCACGCTGCGCGAGCTGGCTGCTCGCCTGGAGTGGCCGATTAGCACCCTGCACAACTATGAACAGGGGCGTCGTGCCTTGCGGGTCAGTGCGGTGTTGTCCATCGCAGACGCCCTCGATTGCCCGCCGCTGGCGATCCTCTCTGACGATCCCGATCTGATCCGCATTGTCACCGAGTTAACGACTCACCCGGAACTCATTGATGACGTACGCTTTTTTCTCGATTCGTTGCGCATGCCAGCCCCCGGCGAGATGTCCTGAGCTGTGCCAGTGGGACACGGGCAGACGACATGCCCCAGCATGGACGGTGCGCAACATCGGACACTGGAGAGATCATCTGGGCAAGATGGACTATCGCTGTGTCGAGACAGCAGAGCAATGCACTGTTGTCGTGACGGATATCATCGCACCCGCTACAACGATGACTCGACCCGCTACGTAATGGCTGTATCCGCCAGCAAGCCGCAAGGTACCCCATGCTGATCCTGCATCAGCCAGACCAGCCACGGCTCCACCGGAATAGGGGTATGGCAACGATTCGTGCGATACACAGCCATTTGACATACAGATGAGCCGGTGTGATGGGCAACTGCGCTGCTACCATGCCGTAGCGGCACAGTTTTCCCTCACATGTGGTCTATGCGCGGTGGAGTGGTCGGATAGAACGGTTCAAAAACTCCGCCGCTCATTTCATTCTCCGTCGCCACGACCATAACCGGGAAGTCACCCATGGATGCAGCCCTCGCTGCCTGGCAGCAACACCTCACCGCCCAGACGGATTGTGCTTCGGCAACCGTTACGGAATATGTCGGGGATGTCCAGCGCTTTATACGCTGGATCACGCTGGATCTACCCCACTGCTCGCCCGCAGATATCACTATGCGTGATGCCAACGCCTACCGCCAACGGCTCCTGGATGCGGATCGTGCGCCAGCGACCATCAATCGTGCGCTCACCAGTCTCACTTTGTTTTTCGACGCCGCAGGCCGCCGCAGGGACAATCCGTTTCGGCATGTGGAGCGGGTAGCCCAGGTTGTGACCGCGCCCAACGCGTTGACCCGCCAGGACTGGCATTGCCGTACGCCGGGCTGCGGAGCACGTGGCGACGCGGGATCATGGCCTTGCCCTCGCCATCCTGGTTGATGCGGATCAGACCAAAATGGACGTGGCCGACCTGATCAACATCGGCATTGAGGAACTCATTCGGTTGCGTTATGAACTGCCGGCGTTTTCCACCTTGTGCCGCCTCGCCCGCCACGACCGGGCCATTGTCCATCGCGGAATCTATCACCATGTGCAGACGACTCTGACCGCCGCTATCGGGACGCAGCTGGAGCACCTCCTGGTGGTTGATCCCGTCACGAAACATACCCCATGGCATGCCCTGCGGCGCGATCCGGGATCGCCCACAGTGACTCACCTGAAAGCATTACTCGATCACCTGGCCTGGTTGATCACCCTGCCCGCCGTTGCTCCCGCGCTCGCGGCGGTGCCCGATGTGAAGCGCAAGCACGTTGCTGCCGAAGCCAACACCCTGGACGCCGCACGCATGGCGGCTCTGGAACCAGCAAAGCGCGTGACCCTCCTGGCAGCGCTCCTGGCAGTACGCACTGCGCAGACACGGGATGATATCGCCAAGATGTTCATCACATGCATGGCGCGAATCCATCATAAAGCGAAAGAGGCGCTCGCAGCCTACCGTGCGGCGCACCAGGATCATACCGATCATCTCATCGCGACGCTGCGGGATATGCTCCGAGCGTACCAACAAACCGGCACCAGCGATGCCCGGATAGCCGCGATTGCGAACGCCCTGACGTCACCACCCGACACGATTCTTGCAGCGTGTGAGGCGCATCTGACCTATGTCGGGAGCAATTACTTTCCCTTTCTCGATAGTGTATACTAATTGGTGTACATGGTGTCCCACGTCCGAATAGGCATATGGTATACTGGCGGCTTCCGCCAGCTAGAAATGGGATACCACCATGACATACACGCAGACTGATCTGCAAACCGACCAGCCGATCCCGGCGACCGGGGTTCCGCTGCCATCGCTCGACCGCATCCAGCCGGACGCAATGCGGGCACTAGTCACACTGGCAAGGGGACGCGCACGCTGCGCACCTCGCACGGGGAGACATCGATTCAGGTGACGCGGGATCGCCAGGGCACGTTCGCGTCGCCCCTGCTGACGGACTATCAGACCCAGACGAACAAACTGGAAGAGAAGATCATTGGCCTGTATGCCACAGGCGTTTCGACCCGCGACATCCAGGATACGTTGCGCGACCTGTCTGGCGTGGAGATGTCGGCCACCACGATCAGCGCGGTCACGGACACGATCTGGCCGCTGGTCGAGGCCTGGCAGAGCCGGCCGCTGGCGGATATCTATCCGATTGTCTATCTGGACGCCATCCATCTGAAACTGCGGCGGGATGGCCGGGTGACGAACACTGCCGTGTACATCGTGCTAGGGGTCGATCTGGCGAGCCAGTGTGATGTGCTAGGCCATTGGGTGGCTGAAAGGGGGGGGGTTGAGAGGCGTTTTTCGTCGTCGTGATGCCGCAAACAACTGGAGCAGTATGTGCATCATCGCCTTGCGCTCTAGCGCCCTTTTTCCCTCCCCTTTCAGCCATTGGGTGGGGGATGGGGCCGAGGGATCGACTGTCTGGTTGTCGGTGGTCACTGATCTGCAGACCCGCGGCGTGCAGGATATCTGTATCGCCTGTATCGACGGCTTGAACGGGTGTACGGAGGCAATCCACGCGGTGTTTCCGCAGACCCAGATCCAGCGATGCCTGATCCACCAGATGCGCCAGAGCCTGAGCTACATTGCCTGGACGGATGGGAAGGCCTTTGTGACGGATCTCAAGGCCATCTACCAGTCACCGACCCGTGAGGCCACAGAAACCCAGATGCTGCTGGTGGCCGAGCATTGGGGCGAGCAGTATCCCGTTGTCATCCGCTCGTGGGAGACGAACTGGGTGGATCTGGCCACCATGTTTGCCTATCCACCCGAGATCTGCGGGCTGATCTCTACCACCAACACAATTGAGAACGACAACCGGCAGCTGCGGACGGTGATCAAAACCACGGGGGCCTTCCCCACGGACGACGCGGCCCGCATGCTGTTGTATGCGGCGAATAGAGATATCGTTCAGACATGGACGGCACCCATCCACGACTGGCGGCGCATGCTGAATCAGTTGGCTATCCGGTTTGCCAGACGGGTACCACTGTAGAAAAAGGGAAAACATCATGTACACCAACTACGTGACAAACCCGGGTGCGGCCATGAACCGCAGTGGGGTGCTGGTGCTTATCGCAGTGCTGGTGCTTATCGCAGTGCTGGTCAGCGGGTGCAACGCGGTGGATCGGCTGGGCCTTGTGGCGTCCCCAACGCCCTCACCGTTACCCCCGTCCACCGCCACCGCGACGGCCAGCGCCACAATGACACCAAGCGTGACGGTGGCCCCCCCTCCTAGCTCTACCCCCGCGCCATCGACTCCAACGCCAACGGTTACAGTGGAACCGACGCCGGAGGTGCTAACGTATGTCTTTCCAGTGGACGCCAAATCATGCACGCCGTCTTCCAGCCATCATGACTACCCAGCATCGGATATATTCTGCCCCATTGGGACGCCCTTCTATGCAGTCACATCGGGCATCGTGGATTTTGTCAGCCGGGAAGACCGGTACGCTCAGGGCAGCCGAGATCCGGGGCATTACGGCGGCCTGGCTGTGGCTATCATTGGCGATGACGGAGTGCGCTACTATGGCTCGCACCTCTCGGGTGTAGCAGAGGGCATTGAAGTCGGCGCACAGGTGGAATCTGGGCAGGTGCTGGGGTGGACGGGCGATAGCGGCAACGCCAAAGGCACGCCGCCACACGTTCACTTTGGCATTTCCCACCCCACGACGCCGGAGGATTGGGCGGTGCGGCGCGGCGAAGTGTGGCCCCAAAAGTATCTGGCAGCGTGGCAGCGGGGGGAAAATGTGATGCCAGTGCTTCAGTAGTGGCAGTGTTATCAATTAGATATGGCTGTACTTGAGAAGGGGGGAATGCGCTTGTCATGTCTGAACCAGATGAGACGGTACATCTGTCTGAGGAAGCAGGTGTTGTCGGTTCTGAGATGGGTGGTAGTATTCAACGTCAGCGTATAGAGACTGTTGGGCGTACTTTAACTATTGGTGAAGTAATTCGGGAAAATATTACCAAGTTTATTGCTGAGGTTTTGCCAGTTTTTCGTATTATCGCAAGCGTGACAGTTACCTATATCCTTTTTATTTTTGCGGATCAGGCTATTTTTTGGTGCATTGACTTCACAACACGTGATCTTCGGAGTCGTATACCGTATCTCGCTTTGTTTTTTGATGGGTTGCAGGTGGCGCTCGCAGTAGTTACGTTGCTTTATTTCTTTATTGCTGCCATCATGAATATAAAAACACAGTGGGAAGTGCAAAGGAAAATTGAAAGGGATTTTGGTAAGTGAAGGCACTAAATATTAGATTCGGTATATTTTCAAATTTGTTCGCGCTTTGGCTGTATTTATTTTGTCTTTCTGTTGCCAGTGCGTTTGTGTATGCGTCTCTGCGTTTTCAAGGGTATCCTGATAGTGTTGCATATATAGTAACTGCCTTTGTTGCAGCAATTGGTGTTTTTTTGCCGTATTCTATGATTAAAGATGATAGCCCTCTCTCTTTTCGCCTTCTGGTGTCCTTTATATTTGTGATTATTGTCCCTGTTATTCTTAATGTTGTAATTTCTTTTTTGCCTTCCTATACTCGTGTTCCGAATTACTTGGTGACACGCACGGCTACTCCGACTATAGTAGCTGATGTACCCACAATAACACCTGGTATATCAGATCCGAGTGTAACGGTGTTACCTGGTGGTACTCCGACAGCGACAGTATCTCCATCTCTCGACCTAACTACGGCTATTGTGTCACTGAACCCACGGACTATTCGGGCTTCGGGTGTTGCACCACCAGGTGTTGATGCAGCAGGAAATCCGGTGACGTATGAGCCATTTAATGTCCTTGATGGGCGCTTCGAGACGGCGTGGCGTGTGCAAGGCGATGGTGAGGAGGCTTTTCTGGCATTTCGTTTTCCATCTCCAGTGTGTATTGCACAGGTTGGTGTGGTTCCTGGGTATGCCAAGACAGATTCTTATGATGGTACGGATCGGTTCCTACAAAATCGCCGTGTGGAACAGGCATGGCTGCAACTGGCTGATGGAATCAGCTTTCCCCTGGTATTCGCCGATATACCGGAAATGCAGTACAAAGTAATTTCGCCAACGCACAGTGTGTCGGCGACTTTACTGGTAGAGCGTACTATCTTACCTTCCATTGTGGATGAGCGGAATTACACAGCTATCAGTGAGGTCTCATTTGAAGGGTTTAGCGATGCTTGCCCCTCTGTTTTTGTATATCGTGCAGTAGAGCCATATGATGGCTTCGTGGTGGTACGCGCCGAGACGACTATGGCAAGCGCCGAAGTAGCACGCCTTGCGTCTGGAACCCAGGTGGCCTGTGAACGATTTGTCCGTGGCCAATTCCTGGAAGGCGGTGATCTGTGGGCCTATTGCCCAGATGCTGGTGGGTACATTTTTGCGCCTCTTTTGAAGCCGGTAGGGGGCATCTTTCCTGACTAGGGGAATTAGTGCAGTGGGGGAAGGGTGTGACACCTGCTATTCCATGAAAAAAGTGGTTTTTTTGTTGCTTTGAGCTATGCTCTTTCTATGAAACGCATGTGAATGTATTTGTCAAGGACAAAATGGCTCATGCGCACGTTTGATGATGGTATCTACTGCCTGATGCTGCTATACCTTCATGATGCCATTGGCGACTACTGATTTTTGCTCCAGAGCCGATTTTTGGTCTGGGTTACCAAACGTGCGCATGAGCCTTGTCGGCTCATGCGCACGTTTGGTGATGGCTGCCCTTGCGTGGCTTTGCACTGGCTTCATGATGCCATGTGATGGCTGCCAATGAGTAGTCTACCTCTACTTTGTCGCCTGGATCACCAGACGTTCGCATGAGCCACAATATCACAAACACCCTCTAACGAAGACCTTCAGATTCTACATGCCTGACTATATGGTATCGTGTCTCATGTATCAGATGATAGACCATCATCAGATCCCGCTTCCCCATGCACGTCAGCAGCAACCATGTCACCCGATTGACCATCATCACCCCGCTGCCGCCAGCGCACGCGCTGTGTGACTGCCGGGGCTATCCGATCCTCCACCCCGTTCTCATGCGTTTCAGGGGCACCCACCGCGACCGACTGCACTGGTTGCCGCCGCTCGGCCCGTTCCCGCCGCTCGGCCCGTTCGCGGCGCTGTCGTCCAATCTCGCGCACATGCGCCCGCCGGGCTGTACGGGCCTCCTCCATCGTCAGCGGTTCAGCCCCCTCTTGCCCGACCACCGTTGTGATGAGCACAACGGGGAACGACGCACGCAGCAGTCTGTCCCGTTCCCGGCGGTACTGCTTCCCGGCCTGTTGGAGCGGGGTGCCGGTCTGCGTCGTTCTGGTCTGTTCCCATGCCTGATCCAGGGCGTCCAGCTTCTTGCGAACCGCATGCCCAAACTGGAAGGTACGGGGCCGGGCGATCATGCCGCGGAGTTGCACATGGTTGCCGGCGCGAAACAGCAGATCGGCATCTGGCGTGTCGGTCGTCACGATCACGGGCACCTCGCTGATTCGTTCGACCACCGGCAGGAGATCGGGTTCGGGCGAATAGGCGATACGGGTGCGGATGGTCGTGCGGGCCAGAAATGCATCCGGGATATCGGGATCGCGGAAAAACACGGGTGGCTCCGTGACCATTCCCTCGACCCATGCCCCCGATCCCGTGAAAGTCTCCTCGCTGCTGCGACCACGGATGTCGGTGGCATAGATCGTCATCTCCCGATAGACCCGCCCTTCGTCCCCGGCCTCGACCGCATAGCGCGGATCGACGGCTCGATCCAGTTTCATGTAGCCTTCCACAACCACAAAATCATCAGCGTGGGCGGTGTGCAGCACCTCACTGCCGGGGACGCCGCGGTGAATGGTAATTGGGATGGCACATGGCTCGCCATCCGGCGCAGGCACCTGCAACGTGACCGTTGTGATTGCACCGTTCGCCTCATTCCGCCTGGTGCGCGTGTCTGCCCGTCCTCCGCCGTTGTCTGCCGCTTCCTGCCCGCGTCGTCTGGTCATCCAGGCAGGTTCTCGGTCGAACCAGCCGTACAACACCACCTTGTTGCGTGGAAAATCCTGTGTCGTCATTGAGATAGTCCTTTCTGTCTTCGTTCCTCTAAGGAGGGTATGCTATATCAAATCCACTTCACTATCCCCCAGGCCATCCATCACCCAATCGTCGGTCTGAGCAGACGGCTCCTGGTCATCAACAGTATCCGTGTCCGGCACGGTCTGATCCACCTGCGCTACCACCGGAACAGGCCGATTGTGGCGTTCTGATACGCGAAAAAGCGAGGTACCTCCTGCGGTACCTCCTGCGGTACCTCCTGCGGTACCATCCCCATCGAGTGCGCGTTGGAGCGCCAGACGCACCGCGGGCGCAAGCTCCTGACACCCAATCAGGGTATGCATATCTCCCAGCACATGATCCAGATCGCATCCTGCAGCAGACGCGCCCAGGAGAATGAGGGCGCGAGTCGCCACGCTGACTGGCCCGGCCTGGTCGATCACAGCACGCAGGGGGGCTGTGATGCGAACATGCAGGTGTTTGCCAGTCATACCGCTGCTCCTGCTTTCGCCAGCACGATGCGTCGCGCCAGCCGGGCATACCCGCGTGCAATGGCCGTCTGGGGATGCTGAACCACCTGGGCATGCGGAAATGCCCGGATAATGGTGGTCACGATGCGTTCCTGCGCTGCGCCGCCGCCCCCAATGAGGATGGCATCAAACTGCGTGCCCCGTCCCCACGCTTCCACCAGACGCTGCGTCACGGCCGTCGCATTCGTCAGCAGCGGTCGATCCCAGCCCGTGGGCAGGGGCTGGGGGGCGCCATAGACCCGAATCGTCTCGCGCTGGATAACCTCATCGGCATCATGGAGGGTCAGATCCAGCGCAAAGTGGGCACTCAGCCGCGCCCGAATCGGCTTGAGCGGGTGGGCCGTCCCCAGGGGGAAGGTATCCAGACTGTCCGAGACGATTTTGCCGCGCTTGACGACGGCAATGTCGACGGTCAGGTGGCCCAGGTCAATCACGCCGATAGACCCATGTTCCAGCGCCGAATCGCCCACCACCTGGCCATGCGTATCAAGCCACTCGGCGTAGACCATGCCAATGGGCTCGGCAATGACGTGTAAGCTCGTATACGGATGCCCGGTCGAGCGTATCCGGTCGCCCATCTGCAGCATTTTTTCCCGCTCCTGCGACCAAGTGGCGGGCAAACCAGTCACACATGCCCCGACCGCCGATCCGGTCAGCCGGGGCAACCGTGCCAGTGCGCCCAGCAGCAAGGCGGGAATAAAGACCGGATCGGTGAGCCGATCCTGGGATAAAAAGGTGAGCGGCGTGCTGGAGAGGCAGGTATCCTCACCAACCCACCACGCCTGGTTGCCCACCGTGACGGTCAGCGCCTGACGCAGCGCCCCCTCAGTAGTCTGCTGTGCGGGCGCAATGGTCGACGGAAAGACGATGGGCGGCTGTTCCTGGCCGTCCTGGTCAATCACCACGTACTTGACGTAGCCGTTGCCGAGATTTGGGCCGTGGCCTGCTGTGTTCATCGTTGACTCCTGTTCAGTGGTGTGGTGCGTTGTCACGCCCAGGCACTCTGCACCTTCCATGGCGTTCCCGTATCTCGTCACTATCGATCCCATCACCGGGCAGGTGCGTCATCGCGTCACGCACGATGCGATGCAGGACACGCAGTTCCGCAACCGCTGCATGCAGCACGGCCAGTCCTTTGGAGGCACGCGGCGGTACGGTGTTCTCATCAGCATCACCCGCTGTACTGGCAACCAGCGCCTGCGCATAGCGGTCAGCGGCATCCTCGATCTGTCTGAGCGCCGCTTCGCGTTCCATGAACCCCCAGAGGATGCGCTGCGACCGGCGGCACTCCCGTTCGAACTGGTCAACGAGGGGAGCGAGATCGGTGCGGACGGATCTGGTCTGGCGATCCTGCCGGTGCAGCATCTCACGAAGCCCGTCGATCATCTGCTGTGCCTGAGCGAGATCGCGGCGCAACCGGTCGATCTCCCGATACGCTTCATCAGCATGCACGGGATCGTCTTGTCTAGCCGTGATAGTCATTGATTCTCTCCTTGTGATTCAGCGTGATCGTCGCTGTCTCTCCGCCTCCCCCCGCTCCAGCCGAGTCGACCAGGCTGGTCGCTGGTGGCTCCACGCCCGATCGTCGGTCGGGGGTGCGGGGATCACCCCGGAATGAGGGGGAGCGGGGGAATAACCCGAACGGAGCGGGTGCTGCGCGATCTAGTATTGTCCGCGATTCAGACCCGATTCTGGCCGTCCTGATGCGGTTGTCTTGTTCGTGGCGGCACCGGTCTGTCCCCAGTTCACCCCCCGGTTCACCCCCCAGCGTGACTCTGCCTTCCCCACCTGACGCCATCGGGCGTATGACCCCGGCGTGTCCCCGCTACGACTCTCGGTTGGGGAGTCACCGTATCTGTCGCTGCCATCATTCGACCACTCCGTCAAGCCACTGATCCAGGCTCATGATCGGCTGCACCGTCGTTCTGCCACGCTGATCAACGTGGATCTCTGAGCAGAGGGGCACGTCCTGTCGGGCGTCGGTCAACAGGCGGTAATTGCCCCATAACCCGCCATGCTCCGGGTGATCGGCGGCGCTTGGGGTAGAAATAACGCCCCAGGTATTCGGCCAGGCGGCAGCCCATTCCTGGGCAATTGCCCGCATCCGTGTCGGGCCGGGCGCCAGAAAGACCGGCAGTACGGGGCCGCCAAACAACTCGGTATAGACGCCCTGCCCACTTAGATCACGATACATGTTCCCCTTGAGATAGATAATCTGCCGGTGTTCGGTGCCCCGGTCGACTTCCAGGGCCAGCCGGATCTCGCGGTCGCCCGTGAGCCGCCGCTCGCCGTCAAACCAGGGATAGGATCCGTCCACATCGCGGCGGCGCTGCGTATTGATGCGGGCAATGATGAGCGCATCCATGCGTTGGCCCTCGGTCACCACGTACTCGACCTGGAAAAAGATCGTGCGACAAAATGCCGTGCGTCGCAGATCCAGGAGAACGGAGGAACACCAGAGCGAGACCTGGAGATCGTGCGAGAGATTTAAACGAGCGAGATCCTTCGTCGGGTCGTGGGCTTTTAGGCAGTCGATAGCGCGGGCATCGCGCTCTACGTCAGCGGCCACCAGCGATTCTTTGCCAAGCGGGGTCAACATCCAGATGAGCGGATTGTCCACCGGCGGCTCGGTGCTAGTTGCCAGCGCCGGGTTCGTTCGCCTGGTCTGGCGCTGGTCTCCTGCCGGGGCATCTCCCAGAGCCGCCTCGACGACGCGATAATTCGTTTTTTCCGACCAGATCATGCCGTGGTCACGTAAGCGTTCAAGCTGGCGGTAAAAGACCCGTTTTGACAACGTGGGGTACGCCATGATGTGGATCTGGGGGGTCAGCATATATTCTAATCGCCCCAACAGGCGTAAAAAGGCGATATCCCGTGCCAGGACGTGATTCATGAGTTGTACGCGCGGTAATCCGAATGAGCCAGCGCGAACGCGGGAGCGGGCTGACACCAGGCGCGGGCGTGGTGCGTGTGTGTCGTTCGTATCGCCCCCGCCCTCATCGTCTAGCTCATCGTCCAGTTCATCTATCTCGTCGTGTTCTTCGTTACAGCCGTTGGTGGGTTCCGTGGTCATCGTGGTTATATCTCCTGTTGAAAAATGGCATCAAAATCGGATGCCGCATCGATCACGCCCGCACGCTGCTGGCGACGCTCATCCTGTCGCTCGGCCCGCCGTTCAGCCGGGGCCGTTCCGTTCTTCACCTGGGGTGCCGCCTGTGTGCCCTCCACCCCTAATCCCTCGACATGCGCTGTGGACGCGACCCGGCTCTCGGCGGCGTCCGTCTCTTTTCCCTTTCCCGTCTTCTTGCCCACGCGACGGCCAATCGCAATCGGATTCCCATCGATGGTCTTGACCGTCCAGGTCTGCCGCAGATAGTTGGCGGCGGCAAACACCAGCGGCGTGCCGATCTTTAAGCGCCCGGCCACCCAGCGCAGGCGATCCTGCCCATCCGTGATACAATCAGGATGCTCCAGGATGTAGGCCCGATGATAGGCGCGAATCACCTCCCACCGCGCCAGCACCGCCTGGTACAACCCCTCTGGCATACGCGCCAACTGCTCGGCCAGCGCCCGATAGTCGGTCGGGTGGTAGACCAATGCACAGATCGTGTCGTCCAGGCTGACCTGGGGATCGAGCATGCCCCGTGGGAGGGTGCGCAGCGCCGCCACCAGCTCGCGGTAGGCGTCTGGCGCACCCCGCAGCGCGGCATCGGCTGGCGAGATATCGCCCGGTCGCGCATGGTCATCTGGCGGGGGCGGCGGGGGTGGCAGCAGGCGGGGTGCGGGCGGCCGTTCGCGCTGCCAGTCAACGCCTGATGGCGGCAGATCCTGCTCCACCGGGGTCGGCCACATGAGCGGGCGGATCGAAAACGGCCCCGCCGGTGTGCCGTTGCACAGGAGCTTGACATACTGATGTTCGTTCGGATCTTGCCCGGAAATATCCGCCGGGGTCAGGTCGGTGGCCGAAAAGAACCGGGCATAGGCCGAGGCGTCCGGCTCAGAGGTTTGCAGCACAATCCGGTTCGCGGCGTTAATCAGCATTTCGGGTTCCAACTCACCGAGTTGGGTCAGCGACTGGTGGGCATAGATACCGCCCACGCCTAATGAGCGCAACTGCGTAATTGCCCGCTGCATATCCGTCGATTCGCCGGTCTGCCCGATGAAGACCTGCAGTTCGTCAATCATCAGCGGAATGGTACTGCGCGTCTGATCCGAGCCTGTCCGCCGGAACGCGGCCCGTACCACCGCCTGAAACAGCAACATGCCCAGAAACTCAGCCAGACCCGCCAGCGTCACGTGGGGGAGGGGGCACAGCACGATCTCGTTGGCATCCATCAGTGTCAGGAAATCCACGGTGGGAATCGGTTGGGTCAACAGATAGCGCGTCGTTTCATCGGCCATCAGGTTGTCAAAGCGCCGTAGCAGGGCTTCCAGACTGGTCTTTTGCTGGTCACTCACCTGGGGGTAGCGTTCCAGCCAGAACTCACGCACGGGCGGATTGGTGCATGTTGCCAGCAGGCGCGTGCGGTAGGAGTCATCGGACAACGCCTGCTTGATATCCGCGATGGTGGGATTGGTCTGCGCTTCCAGCACCAGCAATGTTGCCCAATGCGCATACTGGTGCATGCCCTGCGACCGTGCCCAGGTGTCAGGATCGAGCCGCGAGAATAACTCAAACACCAACCCCACTGCCAGCGTTGCTCCGCCCGGCTTCGTCACATCAGCACCCGCGAGGGGATTGATGCCAATCGGCCATGCGGCGTCCAGCATATCAATCAAGGTGACGCGGTGAAACTGGTCGGGCGGGATGAGCTGCAGCACGGTCGCCACCAGACAGCCCTCCCGGTCATCACCTTTACCGTCCAGCAGGATGAAGCCAGTGGGAATAAATTGCTGGGCCAGGTTGGCCAGCAGGCGCGATTTGCCCGCGCCCATCCCGGCGGTGAGATGGGTCACTTTGCGTAGGTCGGTGAGGGACGGCCCCACCGGAGCCGTGCTCCCATCGCCACGTTGGGCATAGCCAACGATCACCCGGTCGGTGGCGTCATCGGGAATATACGCATGCGCCGGGGCGGGCAGATACTGGCACGACAACCAGCGGATGAGCGTGCCCAGATCCGTCGAGGGCAGATGCCACAACCCACCGAGTTCCGCTGTGCCCAGGATGGCCGCTGGCCTCCAGCACGGGCACGGCAGCAGCAACCGGGGGGGCGCATCAGGCCGGGGGATGCGGGTGAGCAGACGGGACATGCGGCTGCGAGCCAGATCCCCACGCCGCTGGTGCTGCCGTACCGCCAGCGCCAGGCAGAGAGCCACGGCCGACAGACCGAGCAGGAGGCGATAGAGCAGCGCCCCTGCTCCCCACAGCAGCAGCACGGCGCTGAGACTACCCCCGACGAGGAGCGGCAGGCTCGATCGGCTGGCATGCCAGAGCAATCGGCCCATCATGCGCAGAGTCGCCCGGAGGCGCACCAGCACGGGGACGCTCCGATCGTCGACCAGCGCCGCGTCGGCATCGGCCGCATCATGTCCCGGGACAGCAGGAGGCACGGTGATCTGTCCACCACCAATCCGTTGAACGCGTTGTACCTGATTGCCACCACGTTGCACAAATTGCCCAAAGCCGGTGTCCTGCATCTGATTCAGGGCCACACGGCACGCGGTCACGTCGCTGCCCACAGCCACCAGGCGCACAGCGACGGTATAGGTCAGGTCTTCCAGCTTCTCTTGAATGGTCTGCACATCCTGACGTACCAACTGCGGCGTGAAGGATGTCCGACGCAGGTGATAGATGCGCCGCCGGGCTGCACCGCGCCAGCCCGTCTGATTGTTCGTATCGCTGTGGCGGGCGCGGGTGACGATCTGGATCTCGGTCGCATCCACGTGTTTCGGGGGGCGGGTCGAAGCAGCCAGCGTACCAAGCGTATCACCCGTGACCTCCTCCGGGACGCGAATGGGATAGGCGGGCCCGCTGGCCAACCCCAGATCGCGCCAGACCACCACCCGCCCCGGCTGCAGCGCAGCCTGCAACGGGTCAGGAATCGCATCGACACTGGCTCTCGGATCGTGGCCCTGCACCACGAGACGCAGCGCCTGCACCCATCCCGCTCGCCGGACCGCCGTGCCGCCGCCAATCAGCGCACCGAGCAGAGCTGGCGATTCCGGGCGTCCGTGGATGACGGTGGTGATCCAGGGACGTGGCCCCATGCCCAGCCAGTGGCGCGGCAGGATGCTATGGATCGCGTGCCAGACATCGCTGGTGTCAACATCGATCCGATTCCCGGTGACACTCTGCGGTTGCGCCAGGCGAATCTGCACGAACGACACCGATGCAGTACGCATCCGCTGGATGGCGCTGATGAGCGTCCACGCCGCCCAGACCAACTCGCCCAGCACGATGATCAGACTGACCATGGCTGCTGTCCAGATCACGCGATACCCTGGCGCACAACTGATCGCCGCAGCGATCTGAATCAGCGGCCACAGCGGATGATCAGGGGTGATCGTCGGAGCCAGCGCAGTCACCCATGCGGCCAGCGGGTCGCGGCCCACCCAGACAAAGAGCAGCAGGAGGATGACGACCAGACGCAGCAACACGCCCATGACGGGTGGCGGCGGCGGCGTAGCCGTGCCGTGGGGAGACCCCATCAAAAGGGAGGGAGGGTGCGCCGCAGATGACCGACCGGTGCCACCTGACCGGGAACCTGATGATGTTGCGGATGATGATGCCATACCGTCCTACTCCTTCGATGGGATTGCTGTGGCTTGCAACCGGGCCGCAATCTGTTCCGGGTCGGTGAGAATCAGCGGACGGGCGTACCGCCAGGGATCTGCCGGATCACGCGGCGCGTCCAGCATGCCGGCGGCATCACACCAGGCCAGCAGGATCTGCGTGTGTTCTTTCCAGATCTCCGGCAGCAGGGCCACCAGCCGTTTGCGGCTCAGACCCGGTGTCGGCCCCGCCAGAATCGTCTCGCTGGCGAGAATCCGTTCCACCACCATGCCCACATCGCCCGGATTCATGGCACTCTTGCCCGTTCCCGGGCCAGCAGGCCAGATCGACGGCGGGGGCGGGGGGGTGATCAAGACGGAGTCATCTCCCGCCTGAGCAGACGTAGTCGAGTCTGCGGGCGTGGATGCGGACGATGGTGCTGACGCGGGCGACTCGGTGGCCGTTTCCGGCGCTGCAAAAATCGTCAGACCGCGCAGAATCGCCTGGTTGGCGGCGGTGAGAATCGCATAGGTCAAGAGCGGAATCGCCGCAACCGCAGCATCCGGCGCTGATTCCGTCTCAGCGAGCCGGTGCAGGTCTGTGGGATCGGCGGGGTGACTCGTGGTACGGCATGTCCTGTTCCGGCGATGCGCCAGGGTTGCCGCCGCTGCGGCCGGTTTCTGCACCACATCCGGGGTCAGCAGGGTCGTGCCGCCGGTGACAGCATGGATATCCTGGGGCAGCAGCAGGGACGGGTCACCACGCCAGGCAGTGCCCGGAAACAGACCACGCGGCGTGGGCGTCGTCCACAGGGCATGGCATGCAGGAGGCAGAGAACGTGCCCACCAGCCAGCTGTGCGGAGCGGGTCTGCCGGGTCGGGGCCATCGGCACCCACCATGAGCAGCGCCGCGAGGGTCAGCGTTGGCCGGGGCAGCCGACGATGCCGCCAGTGCAGCAGGAGCCGGGCCTCTGGATAGGGATGCAGCAGGTCGGCGGTCAGCATGGGCGCATGCCGGCGCGGCCAGGCCAGCGCCATGCGCGTATAGCACCGTGGAGCGAGACCCTCCGTGATGGGCACCAGGGTCGTCGGTGATCCACCCGCCGCACGGAGCGTGCGGCCAAACAACAGCACCCGGCACCCCGGACGACAGCGGCGATAGAGACAGCCCGGACAGCCGTCCAGCAGGACATAGGTACGCTGCTGTGACTGAATCTGCATCAGGACGCTGATCAGGTCGGCGTCATGCTCCAGGTGGCCGCGCATGCCCAGCGCCAGATTGTCCGGGTGGATCAAGGTCTGGGCAGTCACCCCATCCACCCGACAGAGGATGCGGGTACTCATCATGGTGCTCCATCGGGCATCGGCATCGGCGTCTGGGCCAGCGCCGCTGTGATCGCGGCGACATCGGTCAGCCGGAGTGGGCGCGGCGTGCGCCAGGGCTGATCGACATCAGGGGCTGCTTCAAGGACGCCCGCAGCATCGAGCCATGCCAGCACATCGCGGGCCACGCCGTTCCAGGGTGGTGGGAGCAGAGCACGCACCCGTCTGGGTGATACGCCTGGATGATCGCCTGCATTGATGTGGGGATCAGTGACCAGCGCCTCCAACACGGCGTGGAGGTCATCCAGGGGCAGCAGGGCTACCTGGTCGTGCGCCGCGATCAGTGGGCAATCCCCAGATTCTGGTGGTTCCACGTCGGGCAATGCCGCTGCGGGAGACGGGAGACGATTCTCAGAGAGATCATGCAAGGAAATCGCTCCAGCGCCAAAGAAGGTGTGCATGTCATCTATCCGGGTATGATCCGGCTGATCTGGCTGCTCTGCTAGCTGCTCTGCCGCATCTGTCCCGCTATGATTTGGGTGATCTGGCAACGGCTCACCTCCTTCGGTTTCGTCCACCTCTCCACCACACGGCAGAGCGTCCCCGGTCACGGCAGCAACATCTGGATCGCACCCACCAGGAGCCATTCCCGCACAATCCGGAGTTGGCGTGTCCGGTGACAGGGACACGGAGGGAGCCGGCAGCAGATCCGTTCGACTATCCGACTCACCGTCCACAACCGGCGGAGCACCCGGATCAGGGGTGTGCTGGTCAGTAGGCACGCGGGTGGAAGCAGGCTGGTCGTCCGCTGGCATCATCTCTCCCATCGCCCAGGCCAGCAGCCACGGTGCCTGTCCCATGCACACCCGATAGGAATCCCCCAGACCATCCTGAACCACCAATCCGTCGATCTGCATCTCTAACAGAATCGGTTCAATTGATTGCCGTGGCAATCCCGTCTGGCGAACGATTCCATCGATCTGCACATCCAGGGTCTGCGCCAGCAGACTGGCAATCTGGATACGCTGCGAGCGTGGGGACACCATATCCAACGGAGGCAGCGCAGTTCGGTACCATCGTGGAGCGGCTGCGAGGGTCGTTGCATCAGACGGCAGAGGCTGCGCTGCGAGCGCCGGAGGAGTGTGATGGCGTCCGTTTCCACCCCCGCCCCACGCACAGCCAGACTGCGCTGCCCGTACCAGCGCCGGCGGAAGGGCTGTTCCCTGAGCAGCAAGCGCTGCAATCACACGGGCATTCGCCGCCTGCGTTGCGGGGTCTCCTGCCGCAACAAACTGCTGCATGGTCTGATTGAGAGACGGCATACGGCGACGACGGCGCGTCATGCGCCAGACCAGCAGCAGGAGCACACCACTCGCACTGATGACCAGCAGCATGGGCAGATGCTCGTCCACCAGCGATCTGCCCACACCGGATCGACTGCTCGCTCGCGGAGCAGCGGTGGGGAATGCCGGAATCGGCGTCGGCACAGCAGGCGACGGAACCGCCTCCACGCCGCTGGTCGCCTCGCCAACTGGCAGTGGCGCTGTGGTTCCATACGATGGTGTTGGGGCGGGCAGCAGAGAGCCAAGTCCGGCTGCCATCCCACCCGTAAGGAGCAGCACCAGACCAACGAGCAGCAATCCAGTCCGATAGAGGCGACATCCCATGACACACAGTCCCTTTCCTACAACCAGATCAACGCGCCACCAGCCAGGACGACTCGAACCGTGATGAAGCAACTCCCCATGCCGGGCTACCATCTGCGGGAGCAGGCGATAGCGCCGGTTGAAGCGCAGATAGCGCCGTTCCACCCCGCCAGACGTCACCACACCGCCCATGAGGTGACAGAGGATTCCCCATGCCAGGTCTGCAGGAACCAGACACCAACCGGGCTGCCTGACTGCCCATAACACACCGGCGACGATACCCCGTCGCAGCGCCAGGATGCCGGAGTGCGTGAGATGCTGATGCCCACCCGATCCGATTCGCACGATACGGCACGAACACACCGCTGTCCCAACGCACCGGTATCACGGCACGATCCAGAACGCGTGCGACTGATGCCCACTGACGTGCCCCTGGCCGGTGATCGCCCAGATGCCGGGCTGATCACAGTCGGTAACGGTGACCACCAGCGTGCCATCGCCCCACGCCGTCTCCGGGGCAGCGGCGAGCAGTCGGGTCTCCTGTGTTGGCGTGGTCAGCCAGAGACTGACCGGCTCGTCCGGCGCAAAACCCCACATGTTGACCGTAAAGCGTGTGCCAACTGGCCCGATCTGCGGGTCGATGGCGGAATCCTGCCCGGCAGGCACCGCAGCAGCCGGACGGGTACGATGAGGCGCATCGGTGTAGCGCCACATGGAGGCGTGGCGTCCGGCATTGCCGAGTTCCACGCGCCAGCCCGGCGGGTTCTGCGGCGTGTAGGTCAGCACACGTCGCTCGTACACCTGAATCAGCACCTCGCGGAGCTGACCGTCGATTGCGGTCAACGTCCAATACGGCGCACTCAGCGCGTGACCAATCGGCACCAGCCAGGGCGTGCCGGTGGTCTCTTCAATCGTCTGGAACAGGGTCCAGAACACCTGGGGAATGGCGTAGGTTTCGCCGGTGTCGAGTGATATGGGCTGCGTTTCGGTATAGGCGCTGGCCAGATCCGCCAGCACGAGCGGGGTGCCATCCGGCGACAGCAGCACATCCACCGCCCCGATGCGGTCGAGTACCGGCGTGAGCAGCGTGCAGTCAGCCAGATCGGCATACGTCGGGGTCAGCGGGTTGCGCACGGGATCATCATCGCCCACGACCGGCAGCGTGGCACGGGCGTCGAGGAGTTCGCGCCCGACCAACCCACCCGTGATCGCCCATGGGTCGGCCAGATCGCCGCCCACCTGTTCCATGCGGCCTTTGTCCCAATACTGCACACGCCGACCTGCTTCATCCAGCGTGGCCAGCGGCGCTGGCCCCCACAGCCATGACCGGGCGTCACCATCCAGCACGGAGCCATCGGCCTGTTCCCAGCGCACCCGGAACGGGTCGTCCGGGGACGGCATATCCGGTGTCGCACGAGCGGGGTGTGTCCAGCCCATGCCGCCGACGAGCAGCAGTAGCAGCCAGATTCCGTGATATCGAATGGATCGGTGCATTGTTGTCTCCTGATTCCTGGTTACGATCCCATCAACATGCGCTGTTCTCGCGGGGAACTCTCAACATGCATCACGTACACGTCATTGCCAAACACGGCCACACACTCGCCCACGCGCGCATGACTGAGAAAATCCACGTGCGGGTCGGTCAGATCACTCAGCGCCTCGCCCATCTGGCGGGCCGGCAGGTCGTCCAGGTGAAACATGATTTTCGCCACCGCGTTTTCCAGAATCGCTCGCCCGCTGGCACTGTCCAGAAAGGTCATGGGGTTCTGGTCAATCACCATCAGCCCGATACCATATTTGCGCGCCACTTTGCAGATGGTCGCCGCCAGCGTGGCCACGGCGTCTACCTGGGAGGCATAGCCAAACTCGTCAATCAGCACCAGGGTTTTGCGGCGCACATCGCGGCGGGGATCGCGCATAAAGCGGTAAATCGCCCCGATGAGTTGCGCATAGTAAAACGGCCGGTAGAGGTCACTGACCTCGGAGAGGTCAAAATAGTTCACGTCAGCCCCGAACTGCCAGTCAACGGTGGTCGTGCCGACAAAACTCTGGCCGGTCGCAGTGGGCCGCGCCCCGGCACGGGTATCACCAAACAGGGTCATGCACAGTTCATAGGACAGGGCGGTGGCTTCCTGGGTCGCCATGTCGTCCAGCACGGCAATCAGATCGGTCAGAATGGGCATCTCCTCGAACGGCGCAGCCGGGTCGAGGGTGGCATAGAGCGCAGTCAACGCCCGATCCAGCACGCCGCGCTCAGGATTGGTGAACAGGCGCGGGGTGTACTGTTCCGTGCCCGCTGCCGAGCGTGTCGGTGTGCCCAGCAGCAGCGCGAGTTGCCCGATCACATGCTGCACCTGGTTGGCGATCCAACCGCCCTCGGTGTGGTCATCGAACACCACATCGAGGATATTCACCACACGCTGCGCCCCGATGGGATGACAGACCGCCCCCGCGCCAACCGCACTGGCAATCCGGTAGCCGTTGCGGAACGCATCGATGCCAATAATCCGGTAGCCCGCCAGGGCTGCGGCCCGCAGCGTCATCACGTTCAAAAAGTAGGTTTTGCCATACCCGGTTTTGCCCAGAATAACGCTGTGCGCCGCCTGATTGTTGGCGAACAGGTCGTAGAACAGCGCCGCCCGACGCACCGCATCGACTCCCCAGAGCAGACCCTGCGTGCCGCTGGCGCGGTGATACCCCAGCACCCCGGCCATGCAGCCAACGCCGTTCGAGAGCACGTTGCGGGTCATACGCGGCGCAGCAATCGCCCGTGTCGGTGTGGTGCTAAAGAGTTTCAGGATCTCGCCCTGTATGCCAGCCACGCGGGTGAGCTTCAGCGCGGTGGGCAGACGCCCCATGATCTCGGCCACATTCGTCTCCAGCGCCTCCTCCGTTTCACCGCTGACCAGCACGGCGATCTGGACATAGTGCAGACTCTGGCGCGTGAGTGCATGCATCGCTCCTTCGGCATCAGTCAGCACCCGTTCAGATCGCGAGTCCTTAATACTGGCGTTGCTCAGGGCTACGCGCGCTGCCGTAAATGAGGTTTCAATCACGCGCATGGCGGTACTGCGCGGCAGGGTCTCGATATCGATAGCAAGCACCACCGTGAACGGGACATCCAACAACGTGTGCAGCGTGGTGGCGTCCCATGTGCCGCGCATGTCGTAGGATTGCAGCACCGTCCAGACCGGCGCACCGGGATGCTCGGGTTCCAGCCGGGTCATGCGTTCCCGATAGGCGCAGGGCAGCACAGCGGGCAGATGATCCAGGTGGGTCACGGGCCGGTTGGTCACATGGCGCAGGGTCGCCACCACCGATGCCGCGCTGACCGTGGGTGGTGGCCAGGCCAGCAGCAGATAGGTGGCTGACCGCAGGTGGCGGGTTTCCAGGTCGTGGTAAAATCGCACGGTTTCTTGCATCCAGGGCCGTTTCCACAGGGCCCGTTCCAGGGCGGCATCCACGCGCTGCCAGGCAGCGACCGCCGCAGCGCGATCCCACCGCTCCGCCGGATCATGCCAGGGGATGGGGTCGTGTCGCCCCAGCATGATTTCCAGGTGGGTGCGATCTGCCTCTGCGAGCGCCAGGGCGGCCTGCCAGGGATCGGCAGCGCCGTCGTCGTGAGTGATCCAGGCCCAGATCGCCTCATGCAGCCCGACCACCCGCTGCTCCCACGCCCGCAGCGGCTCAATCTGGGACTCCAGGGCGCGCATGGCCCCACGCATCGCAAACGATGACGAGATCGCCAGCAGGCGCACCGGGTAGGTCAGCCCGGCACACCAACCGCCCAGCCGTTCTTCCAGGGACTGCAGATCGTCGATCTGTTCAATCGGAAAGCTGTCCAGCGCACAGATGATCATCGCGGCACCTCGTCATGGCACGGACCAACGACGTTCGCCGTCACCAGGGTCGTCCCATACGTGGCCTGTGCCAGCGCGGTCGTGTCAGCCTGTGGCCTGGACGCATGCGTAGGACGGCCAGCACCATCCGCGAGCGGGAGGTCGCATGCGACCCGTGGATGCCGCAGCGTTGGCCCATATGCTGGCAGGGCAGGACCCTGCGCCAACTGAATGCTCCCGCCGACGCGCAGCGCACGGGCATGGCCGGTGGAGACCGGCAGCGGCGTCCCGGCGAGATCGGCGGGCGTGATCAGCGTCGATCTGGTACGGAGACGGATGACTCCTCGCACCCGCCAGAGCAGGCGGGCAGAGATGGGCATCCCGGCGACATCCAGGGTCATGATCACCCCGACGATGCCACCCAGCACGGTCAGCACAATACGCAGCAGGCCCGGTGCCGAGGCCAGGGCAACGTACGCCGGGAGGGCACCGGCAATCAATCCGACCGCGTTCTCAAACGTGAGATAGAGCGCCACTTTCTCGTGGCGGCGGGCACCGATTTCTTCCAGCTGGTCATAGGGCATGCAGCTATCCTCCTGCCGCTCTGCGCCGGATCGCGTCCCACCCAGAGCGGCTATCGCGTTGTCTGATCCGGGGGCGTCCTATGCGCCCAGATTGTAGAGCCAGGACACCAGCGTCGGGGCAAACCCCGCCACGATGAGGACGATCATCGCTTTCTGGAAATAGCCGCGCAATCCGGTCGCCCACTCCGGGATGGCCGGGGCGGCCAGATGCGCAATGCTCCACAGCAAGAAACCCAGCACCCCGATCCCCATCATCACCCCTTTGAGTTGCGTGGTGAGTTTTGTAATGATCGCAGCAAGATCCTGCTGCGCCGCACCACTCACAAGACCGGACACGACATCATGCGCCAGGAGCAACTCGAGCCCCGCTGCATGACCGATTGAGATATCCATGGGTATGACTCCTTTGTATGATCGTGATAAACCCACTGTCTCGACACGAACACGAATACGACCATGACCATGACGACGAACACCCACACCAGCATGGCGTGCATGCGGTGCTGATTACTCCAGATCACCACCAGCGGTGATCTGATACCGCTGTGCCCCCAGAACCATCGTCAGGGGTTGGGTCAGATCGATGGGCACCAGCAGCGTCACACTGAGCCGCCCATCCGTCAGAATCGGCTCACGCAGCGCATCTGCCGGGGGGGTGTCCAGCCGACCATCGCCCTGCAGCAGCACGATATCGTCCGGTGTCAGTATGAGCGGCTGGCTCCCCCGATTGGATAGCACCAGGTGCAGCGTGAGCGGCTCACCCATCGCAACCGGATCGGCGGCGATCTCCTCGACCACGAGATGCTGCGCTAGAACCGTGGCGCGATCCGGCGGTGGAGCCAGCGTCGTGCGCCAGCGGACGACCCGTCCGCTCTCCGGGTGGGTGATCTGCCAGGCGACCGCGGTGGGCATCGTCATCAGCGTGACACTATAGCGCAGCACGGTCGTTCCATCAGCAGACTGGATATCCGGGGACGCGATCCGCTGCCCATCGGCCACCAGCAGCGTCGCTGTCGCATGCGGCCAGTCCAGATCCTGTGCCCCGCTGACGGTGACGACGACCTGCTGGTGCGTGTCCGGGATGCTGCTATCCTCGCCTGGCCCGATGCCCTGGATAGACTCCAGGGTGATCGTCGTGGACGCATCCAGGGACGCGCGTTCTCCTGGAGCGTGCGCCGTGATCCCATCGGTACGCTGCAACACACCATACAGGGGAGCGGCCCGCTGGCGACCCCCACACATGGTCAGCAGCAGATCGGGATCTGTCGGGGGGGTCGCATGCAGCGTATAGATCCGATCTGGGGTCTCACCCGCTCCCAGCAGGCGTACCGATGTCAGCATGGAGTGATCCGGGAACGATTCATCTCCCGTGAGACACAGGGTGAGTGGCCAGACATCCGTCGTCGCCCAGATCGCCATCGGTGTCTCGGCGGTCTCACCATGCGTCGGGAGCGCGTCACGAGCCTGCACCGGGAGCGTGATCGCCCCGGTGCGGCCATCCGTCAGCACCAGGGCGGTGATCGACCAGACCCGCACGGGCTGATCATTGATCTGCGCATCGGTCAACACCACCGCAGCCGTCTCGGACGCTCCCCCAGGCACGATCCAGACGAACCAGACAATGCCGAACAGCACCGCTCCGATGAGGAGGATCAGGGCACCACCCAGGCGTGTCGTTGGCTCACGGGCAGACATCCGCCCAACGATAAACGTCTCATGACCCGGAATGCGTTCCAGCAACGCCGAATCGACGCTGTACCAGACAATCTCATCTGCGTCGGTGCGAGACATGGGCACCAGGCCACGTCCATCCGCGGCCGATGCGCCCGTCGCACCCTGCAGCAGGATGTGGAGTACCTCCTGATCAATCGCATCCACATCGACCGGCGGGCCATGGCCCCCGGCGGCCCGCCGCTGCACATCATGCTGCGCGGTGATCTGGGCGCGATACTGCGCCACCACCGCATCAAACAGGCCACGCAGCGCGGTCGGCAGGTGATCCAGATCGTCCTGCGCCTGGCGAACCTGGGCAGCCATGTTGTCCGTGCCTTCAAACGCCAGCGGCGTGGCCGCGACATCCTGCGCCGCCAGCAGCACCTGATGGGCGTCGAGGTAGCAGTGCCAGAGCCGCCACTGCGCGTCAATCTCGGCTTCGTAGAGCGCATCGGCCTGGGCCAGATGGCGGTTGCGGGGGGG
>RRYU01003951.1_pt1 | contig 31948 bp, 27 predicted proteins | sample 2162651 | NCBI WGS metagenome assembly RRYU01 (sample SAMN10267283, study PRJNA491782) | microbial mat metagenome | isolation source: biomat in the production well | place: Japan: Minami-Kanto gas field, natural gas well KTG3 | collected 2017-06 | reverse complement strand
TTTTTTCCCGGGGCAAAAGACGTTTCTTCCTTCTTCTTGCGAGCTTGTTTGCGTCCGCGATCAACCAGATACAGAATGCCAAATGTTATCAGCAGGACAATGGTTGTCAATAGAATATCAGCGAATCTGAAAGAAGCCATACGTCCCTCTTTTATTTAGGTGGCTGGTGAAACACGCTTTAGCGCGTTGCGCGCCTGTTCATGTTTGTCATCAAGTTGGGTCGCCATGGCAAATGCTTCATAAGCACCGGCCAGATCATTCACCGCCTCACGGCAAAGACCGATTAAATGATAAAACTCAGCGTTCGGCAACTCTTGCAACAACTCACCCTGAACAACCAGCCTTTCAACAAGTTCATAGGCTTGGGCAACATCGCCGGCAGCAAACAGTTTATGTGCCTCTCCCATTTGTTCAAGCTGATGTTGCAACGCTTGGAGCGGAACACCACCTTGTGAAATAAGGTCGAGACGGTGTTGCAACTGGGTTTTCTCTTTCTCGTTGTCCAACTGGTTGATGATATTCAGCCAATATAGTTTGGCCTGATGATAATTGCCAGATAGATAACAGACCTGACCGAGGTAATTGAGGTTATTGATATCTTGCGGAAAAATACGCCGCGCTTTTTCAAGCCACTGGCGGGCGCAGTTGAGTTGTTCACCAGACACAATCAGATGATCAGGGTGAAGAGCCAGATGATAAAAAGCAACACCCAGTTTATGGAGCAAGCCAAAATTGTTTTCGTCCAACAGCAGTAATATCTTTAACAGGGGAATTTTTTTCTGCAAGGCAACCGCATCGTAAGGGCGCAGATCAAGCAGCAGCAACTGTGATCCAATATCGGAAATCAAAAAGGGGTAAGCCTGACGCAGGATATCGGCGTAAACAGGGGCATGTTCCGTTTCAGGATAAGCACAGAGATAAGCATAAATCCCCTCCCCTATAAGGCGTTCGGATGGGGCAGCACCGAGAACATCAGGGGCGTCAGCAGCGCATATAGGTAAAGAAATGTTGAGCAGATTGAGATGCTCATCTGCGCCGATAGACAAGGTCATTCCCTCAGGTGGCGTCCAGAACACAAAGTCGTCTGGAGTAGATTGTGGTGGGATTTCAGTCATCAGCAAATACCTCACTTGTCAGCCGTGAAATCTACTTCAAAACCAAAGATTAATCAACCGAAGGGATTTTTATTTACGAGAAGGGAAATACTAGAGAAAGTGGCTGGGGCGCCAGGATTCGAACCTGGGAATGCCGGAATCAAAATCCGGTGCCTTACCGCTTGGCGACGCCCCAATGATAGAAGAACGATTTTCTAGCAAAGATCATTTATAGCGTCAAGGGAAAAACTTAAACATTCTTTGTAGACCAGAACCGATCGCGCAGGGAGTCGGCCAACGAGTAGAAAACCGGCACAACAATCAGGGTCAACAAGGTCGCAAAAGCCAGCCCGAAAATAACGGCAACGGCCATTGGTCCCCACCACTCTGATGATTCTCCACCAATTTCCCAACCAAAGACATGAAAATCAAAACTGATGCCGAGTGCCATCGGAAGCAGCCCAAGGATTGTTGTTGCCGCTGTAAGCAACACCGGACGAAAACGGACCATGCCGGCACGCATAATGGCGGCAAAGGAATCCATCCCACTACGCATCAATTGGTTGGTGTAATCAATGAGTACAATCGCGTTATTTACCACCACACCAGCAAGAGAGATGGCACCGATCCCGGTCATGATAATTCCAAAGGGTTTGGCAGTTATCAATAAGCCTAAAAAAACCCCGGTCAGGGAAAGAATGACGGTGGTCATGACAATCAAGGCCTGCAACAGGGAATTGAACTGCGTCACCAGCACCAGCATAATCAATAATACGGCACCAATAAAGGCTTTGGATAAAAAGGCAGTCGCCTTGTTCTGTTCCTCCTGTTCTCCAGAATAGTCTATCAAATAGCCATTAGGTAGAGGCAGGTCAGCTAGACGTTCCTGAATCTCCATCAAAACCTCGTTGCTGTTGCGCCCGTGGGTTTCAGCTGACAGGGTGGCCACACGTTTCAAATCGAGATGGCGAATCGAACCGAAACCCACCCCGGTTTCGACATGGGCCACGGTCGATAGGGGAATTGGTACCCCGGTTTCCGCTGGAATCAGCAGGTTTTCAATATCCGCAAGATATTGACGCCGCGATGGCGGAAATCGTGCGACAATATCGTACTCGTCTTCACCTTCACGAAAAACCCCCAGCTTGGTGCCGCTGATGGCTGCTTTGGCCATTTCCGATATTTCCGAGGTTGATAATTGCAGCAGACTGGCTTTCTCACGATCAACCACAATCCGGATTTCCGGTTGCGCCCGCGCTAGATCGTCCTGTAGATCGACTAATCCGGGAACCGACTCGATACGTTGAAGGATCTCTTTGACCAAACCTTCAATCACATCGATATCTTCGCCGCTGACCTCAATGTTGACCGGGGGCCCGGTGGGGGGGCCCTGTTCCTGTTGTTCTACTACAAAATGGGCTCCAGGAATGGGAGCCACCGCCTGGCGGATCCGATCCAGCACATCAGTGGCCAGATCCTTGCGATCATGACGATCGACAAATTCCAGCGAGATCTTGCTCAAATGGGAAAGCACACTACCACCGCCTCCATCATCGCTGCTGGTTGTGCCAACATCGGTGATGACAAAATTGATGTCGGGCTCAGCCGAAGCAATTGCTTCCACCGCACGTGCCAGCAGATCCGAGGTGTCAAGATTGGTGCCAACCGGCGCTTCAATTTCGACAAAGGCACGATTGGGCTCTGTGTCCGGAAACAATTCGACTCCATGGTCAAACATGATATAGAGGGTGGTGATACCAACCAGCATGAGCAGCGATGCAAGAACAACCAGCAAACGATGACGCAGGGCAAATTCCAATGACCAGGAATAAGCTTTAAGGATCAGCGGCAGCTTTTTATTCTCAAGACGGCGCTCCGAAGGAACTGTCATGATGTGAGCACAGATTGTCGGGTTAATAACCAATGCCACAAACAATGAAGCCAGCAAGGTGATAATCAGGGTCATCGGTAAGAACGCCATAAATTCACCCATTATACCAGGCCAGAACAATAACGGGAAAAAGGCACAGAGGGTTGTTACTGTCGAACTGATCACCGGCCATCCGACCTCAGACACAGCTATTTTTGAGGCTTGCTCACCACTGGTTCCGCTCTGCATATGACGATAAATATTTTCGACGATGACGATAGCGTTATCCACCAGCATCCCGAGGGCGAGAATCAGACTGAAGAGGACAACCATATTCAGGGTAATGTCGAGCAAATAAAGAACGGAAAAAGCAATCAACATGGTAAAGGGAATCGCCAGGGCAACAAAAAAAGAATTGCGGAAGCCCAGAAACAAGAACAATACACTGACCACCAGGATCAGACCGGTGATAATATTGTTCTCAAGGTCGCGTACCATTTTGCGAATATCGTCTGACTGATTAAAGGTAACCGCCAGCTCCACTCCAGGTGGCAGCATTGGTTCGGCATCAGCCAGCAAGGCAAATACCCGATCAGCAACATCAATAATATTGGCGCCGGTGCGCTTTTTAATCGCAAGGGTGACACTCTGATCGCCATTGAGCCGCGAATAACTGCTGCGATCTTCAAACGCGTCAACCACATCTGCAACATCCTTGAAATAAATGATGTGCCCGTCACGCTTGGTCAACACCAGATTGTCAATTTCATTAGGGTCAGTGAATTCGCCAGGGATCCGTAACAGGTATTTGGCTTCACCGATATCAATGCTCCCGCCCGGGATATTGACATTCTCACGCCCAACAGCGCGAATCACTTCAGCGAGGGAAATTTCATAGGCAAACATGCGGTCTGGATCAAATTCAACCCGGATTTCACGCTCGCGTCCCCCACTCAAGCCCACATCCAGAACGCCGGGGATGGTCTGGATCCAGTCCTGCAGCTCCTCAGCAACTTTTTTTAAAACACTTTCATCAGCAATACCGGCTACCGATACCATTAAAATTGGAAACTCTGACAGATTAATTTCCTGTACAATCGGATCATTTTCCAGGTTTTTCGGCAGATCCCCTTTGGCTTGATCGACCTTGTCTCGTACCCACTGCAGGGCCAGATCAATATCCACATCGGGCATAAATTCAATGATAATCATCGACGACCCTTCGGCGCTGACCGAACGGATATTATCGACGTCTTTTAAGCCTTTCAGTTTACGCTCAATCGGATGGGTAATGAGACTTTCGATATCAACCGGGGCTACCCCTTCATAAGGGGTCACAACCAGAACATAGGGTACCGTGACATCAGGAGTTGATTCGCGCGGCAGGGCAAGATAGCTGTACACACCAGCGATTATAATGATCAGCATCACTGAAAAGATAGTGCTGCGCCGGTTAACCGAGGCATCAGTAATCAACATTACCGTGCTTCTCCTTCGTTAACGGCTACCCCATCAATCAGCAGCTGCTGACCCTTGACCACCAGTTGCTGACCAACCTCAAGGCCACTGCGCACCACCAGTTGCTGGCCAACCGAGCTGCCGGTGTCAACCTCAACCTCACGTGCATAGCCATCTTCAACAATATAGGCGATCTTGGTGTTGCGCCGGTCAAGCACGGAGAATAATGGCACGGCCAGTACCTGTTGATGCTCCTGCCGGACAAAGGTGGCGCGGGCAATCATTCCCGGCCGCAAAATGCCAGCGGGCTGTTCGATCAGCATCCGGGTGCGATAAGTACGGGAAACCTCGTCAGCGACAAAGGCAATATATTCAATGATTGCCGTAAGGGGTTCAGCCTGGTCGCCATGAATAATCGCCGGGGTGATGGTCACTTGCTGCCCTGGCTGTAAAAACCCCACATCTTTTTCCGGAACATCGGCAATCACCTCTAACTGCTCAACTGACACCAACCGCAGCAAGGATTTACCGGGGTCAACGTACTCGCCAGCATCAACCAGACGGCGATCAACCATGCCGTCGATAGGAGAGCGCATAGTGGTTTTGTTTAGTTGGATCCGCGCCTGTTCCAATGCCGTTTGGGCCGCTGTCAAGCTGTTATTGACATCATCAAGTTCCTGTTGACTGACCAACCCTTCCGCCGCCAGGCGTTGGAGACGATCACGCCGCGCCGCCAGTACAGCAACATTCTCGGTTTCACGTTCCAACTGGGCACGAATCACGTTGGAGTCAATTTCAATCAGTACCTGCCCCTGAACCACCTTCACCCCTTCACGGACGGGTGTTTTTATGACCGTGCCGGCAACTTCGGCGGAGAGAGTCAAATCGTCACGGGCCTGTACCCGTGCCGGCAAGGTAAAGGTTTCGGTCAGATCAACAGGAACCAGGGATTGGGTCACTACATTGACCCCCCGCTCATTGTCGGCATTGCTTACAACTGGTGGCGGGGAATCACAACCACTGATGAGCAACAGAACCAAGGACAACACGAGCAGGCCGCAGATAGATGATTTCCTCATAGTCAACGTTTAAAAACCCTCCCCGTTAGCATCCAGATAAATCTGGTACCGATCAAAAATTTCGCCAATGACAAATGTCATGTTGGCGTGGGCCAGATGACAGGCAGTATCGGCCTCTAGACGCGCAATTCGGGCATCTATCATATTGTCCTGAAAAGATACCAACCTGAACGTATCGGAAAGTCCCTCATCCAGACGGCGCTGTTCCTGGCTCAAGGCGACAGACGCCAGACGTTCAAATTCAGCACTGATTCTCTGCTGGTCCAGAGCATGGTTAAACTCCACAAGTCCTTCCCGAATCTGCGTACGGATACTCAGATCCAGATCGCTGATCCGGTAGTGCTGCTGTTGAACAGCTACCTGGGACTGACGCTGACGTGATTGGGCAGCGCGGTTGCCCAAGGGAATAGAAAATTCCAGGGCAACACCCCACTGGTAACCATCGGCGCTGCTCAGACTGGTAAATGAGTCACCCCAGGTGCCGTGGTAAGGAGTGTCGGTCTGCTGACGGCCGGCCAAACCATTAAGACCGGCCTGCAGGCGCAGATCAAGTTGGGGGTTGAGCTGCTGACGATAAAATTCAAGCTGTCGTTGCTGGCTTGCCAGGGACAATAGGGCTATCTGTCGATCCAGTCGCTTGGTGCGTGCAGTCTCAAGCAGCACTGGATACTCGCTGACGATCGCTTCAGGAACAGTCTCATCAACAAACAATGGAACAGGATTGAACCCTGACGGCAACTGTCCACCCAGCTGACGATTCAACTGTTCATGAAGTAGAACGTGCTTTTGCCGTGCCTGGGCCAGCAACAATTGACGTTGCGCCAGGGTGGCCTCGGCCCCCTGAATTTCAGTGATGGCAACTAATCCCTCATCAAAACGGCGGCGATTAAATTCCAGCAGGTGTTCTGCCAATACCAGGGCATCCTTTCGCAATCCAATAATATGACGCTGTAAGGCCAGCTGGCGCAGGGCATATTCGAGTTGCAGTGCCAATTCCTGGGCATGGAGTAAAAATCCGAGTTCTGTCTGTTGCAGCTGATAGCCTGCTCGATCAATCGCATTCTGATTGGCTACCCGACCAAAGTTGCGCAGCAACGGCTGGCTCAATTCAAGCACCAGGGAACTGCGATAACGCGGGTCAAGGGTACTGGAAGAATCAAACCCGCTGAACCGTTCGGTCAGCAGACTAGCCGAGGCTGTCATGCCGGTAGTGAAGCGCTGACGCAACCCGATTGAACCCTGGTACTGGCGGGTCATCATTCGTCCACTGAACTGATCATTTACGTAAGGAAACCTGCCTTGTTCGTGCTCAATCAGGGTAAAGGCTTCAGGATCAAACGTTGCCTGTTCAATCACAATGGCCTGATGCGCCTTGTTAACCTCTAATTGGTCGATCTGTAGCTGGGTGTTAGAACGCAACCCCAGGACAATCAGTTCATTAAGGGATGAAGGTGCTGACCAGGAAAGAAGCGGACAAAAAAGGCAAACGAATGCAAAAAATACGACAGGTAATATATTCACGTCTCGATCCCATGACAAACCTGTTTAAAGAGGATTCTCATACTCTGCTCTACCTCTTCCAAGTTATTAAAATAGCCGCCGTACCAGCCAGCCAGCAGGCCGGCATAGAGTGAAAAAAAATGACCCGACAGCATAAAATGGTCAAGATGTGGGGCAATTTCACCGCGCTGTTCAGCAACAGAAAATACCCCCTCAAGAATGTCAAAATAGCGTTGGTTGTGGTCGCGAACCTTATCGGTTGCTTCTCTGGGAAACAACATCTCACGCAACAACAATCGACCAAATTCTCGGTTTTCAGTAATAGAGGCAAACTTGATCATAAAAAAAGCAATGAGATATTCGACAAAGGAAATATCCTCGGAATGTTGTTCTTTAAACTGATTGAATGCTGTTACCAGGCGATCGTCACAGTAATGCAGAAAAATATCGTCTTTGGCAGGAAAATAACCGTAGATAGTTGCCTTGCCGACTCCTGCAGCAGAAGCAATATCGTCCATACTGGTGGCATCAAAACCTTTCCGACTGAACAGTTCAATGGCCGCCGCTTCAATTGCCTGCCTGGTTTGCAGTTTTTTTTGTTCTCTTATGCCACCCATGGTAAACTCCACTTAAAATCTCGAACAGAGTCGAGTTTACCTGAAAACAACTTCAGGTCAACAAAAGAACCAAGACAATAAAGAATAATTATGGCATAGTGCACCCAACCAAATGGAAAGTACCAACAACCAAGAGAGAGTGATAGTCAATGAACGATATTGAACGGCCAAGCGCTGATCTACGACGAAACTTGCGTGCCCCACTGATCATTCAGAAAGTTCATTTTCATGGTGGTCGACCAACCATTTTTGGTTACAGCAAAAACATCAGCCGCAGTGGCATGTATATAGCTACAACCAACCCCATTGAACCGGGCCATCAGCTTGAGTTGGAATTTCAGCTTCCCGCACCCCTTAAAGGCACGGCACGCTGTTTATGTGAGGTTATCTGGAAACGTCCTTTTGGCAGTCATCTTCCTTTTGAAGCGGGGATGGGAGTAAAATTTATCGATTTGCCGGAAGAGATTAGTGAACAATTGGATGAGTGGGTACGTAGTCACCATTAAATGTGTTGATACCAGCATGAAAAAGGGTCAAAATGGCCTGTGTGGGCGATTTTGACCCTTTGATTTTGATGATCAATAGTTCAGGCTGATCATAGCGAGCCCGTTGTTTTTTCAGGGCAGCTACAGTGGCAAACCAGTCACCTGAGAATAAAATCCTTGCCGGTAGTAATTAATTGTTGCAGGGTCTCTTCACTTGAAGCTTCAGCATATAACCTGACTACCGGCTCCGTTCCCGATTTACGAAACAGCATCCACGAACCATCAGCAAATAAAAACTTATTACCATCGATGCGGATTACTTCGGTTATGCTTCGCCCGCCAATTTCTGCAGGTGGATTTTCCAGTTTTGCCGGCAGATTAGCTTCCAGTTCAGCCGAAAGGCGGATATTGATCCGGCGCGTATAAAAGGCTCCTACCCGGTCGTACAAATCAGTAAGCAGTTCTTTAAGAGATTTTTGCTCAACGGCAACCATCTCTGCCACCAGCAGGCAGGCAAGGATGCCGTCTTTTTCCGGCACATGGCCACGCACGGTCAGTCCTGCACTTTCCTCACCGCCAATCAGAATTTTTCCGGCACTGATATATTCACCGATAAATTTAAACCCGACCGGTGTTTCAAGCACCTTGACCTGGTGGTGAGCCGCGACCGCATCAATCAGATGAGAAGTTGCCACGCTGCGAGCAGCGTCACCCGTCAGTCCCTTGCGGCGGATCATGTAGTCAAAGAGTAAGGCCAGAATGTAGTTCGGTTCAATGTAGGTTCCATCGCTGTCGACAATACCAAAGCGATCGGCATCACCATCAGTAGCCAGTCCCAAACCGATCCGGCTATCTTCCTTGATCAATTTAATAAAATCAGCTATATGGGCTTCAGCAGGCTCCGGGGGTTCTCCACCAAAATAAGGGTCAAGATGAGCATTGATGGTTACAACCGGTACGCCGGCTTGTTCCAGCAGGGTGTCGAGGTAACCACGCCCGGTACCATAGAGGGGGTTAACCGCAATGCGCAAACCTGATCCGGCAATGGCATTAAAATCAATCAGTTGCTTTAATGTGGCAAAATAGGGTGGGAGTGGATCGATTTCGGTATAAAGGTTCTCAGCCTTGGCCTTTTCAAGATCCATTACCGGGATATAGCTGCCCTTCAAGGCATTGGCGCGTGCTTCAATGTCGGAGGTTGTCTGCGGTAATGCCGGTCCTCCCCAGGCGGGGGAAAACTTGATACCGTTGTAGGTGTGGGGATTATGACTGGCGGTAAAATTGATGGCGCCTGCTGCTTTACGCCGCAGCAACTCATGAGCGATGACCGGGGTCGGGGTATCGCGCTCACATAAGAATGAAGGAATGTCAGCTGAAGCCAGAACGCGCACGGTCTCACGGGCAAAATCCTTCCCCATAAAACGGGCATCATAGCCGATAATGACACCCTGGTCGGCAATCCCTTCGTGATTGAGGTGGTCAGCTATTGCACGACTGACGGCCCGCACATTGTCAAAGGTAAAGTCGTCGCACAAAATTGCGCGCCAGCCGGAAGTTCCAAATTTTATCTGTGTCATTTTTTTCTCCTTAAAAATACCGGCTTGTATCACAACATACTCAGTTCAGATGATGATCTGGTTTTTGTGACGTTGTATGAGCACTCAGTCGCGCTGATCGCTCTTAATCATAGTAACATAAGGACAATCAGCCGGCATTACCCCGGAGCGAACCAGTTCAGGAGTAAGATATGTGCATTCAGGCTGTTTTTCCTGGCGCTCATGATAAACACGGCATTGACGGCTTTGACGATCAAGAAATTCACAAGGAGTTTTAGTGTAAAAAAACTGCCCGTGATATTCATATTTTTCATAACAGCAGCGACCGCAGCGTTTACAAAGAGATTCCCATTCTATTGCTGAAAAATTCAAATCTGACATGGCCTTTCATGGTTGCCGATTGACAAAAAAAGGTTCGACGCATAGCTTACTGTCATCAAGCAACAGAATACAAGAATCTGTCCCTTAAAATTTTCTTCAGCAGGAGCAACCTCATGGCCCTTATGGTTGTCATTTCAGCACTATTAATGCAACTTTGCCTTGGGGCCACCTACTCCTGGTCAGTTTATGTCATGCACCTGCGGGATATTGTCAGCATCAGCCAGGCACACGCCCAGATCCCCTTTACTTTGTTTTATTTTATCTTTCCAGCAACCATGATCTTCTCCGGTGCCCTACTTGAACGTTTCGGGCCACGTTTTTCAACAATTTGTGGCGGCGTTCTGTTTGGTAGTGGCTGGCTTTTTTCTTCATTAGGTGGAGACAACTTCATCTATACGATTATCGGTAACGGACTTGTTGCCGGCATTGGTGCCGGGATTGCCTATATAGTTCCCATCTCCACCTGCATGAAATGGTTCCCCAACAACAAGGGGCTGGTGACAGGCATAGCAGTAGCTGGTTTTGGTGGTGGTGCGGCACTGGTAAGTTCGGTCGCTGGTTTGTTACTTGAGCAGGGCCTTACTCCGTTTGATTTGTTCGGTTATTTCGGCTTATCGTTCACCCTGTTGATTCTCTTTGCCGCCATTTTTATGGTGAATCCCCCTCAATTCCGACATATCGTTTCAGGTGTTTCGCAAAAAGCCGGTTGGATATTTCGTGACCAACGATTTTTAATTCTCTATTTCTGTATGTTTACCGGCCTTGCCGCGGGATTCGCCGTTAATGCAAATATTAAGGAGCTTTACCAGTCTGCTACCCTGGTAACCGGGGTCAGTGCCGTGTCCTTTTTCGCCCTGGCCAATGCCGCAGGCCGAGTCATCTGGGGCGGCCTGTTTGATCGCCTCGGTACCGTCCAGGCGATTATCATCAACCTGATGTCCCAGGCCGGCATCTTGTTTCTTACACCGGTCATTCTAATATCCGGTGCCGGTTTGCAGTTGTTTGCCATTCTGACGGGATTCAACTATGGGGGAGTTCTGGTCATTTATGCAGGATCTGTGGCAAAAATCTGGGGGGCACAAAGGGTCGCCTCGATCTATGGCTGGCTCTTTTCGGCCAACATACCCGGTGCGGTTGCTCCGCTGGTGGCCGGTTACTATTATGATAAAACTGGCAGTTTTACCCTGCCTCTGATCGGCCTTGGCGTTATGATCACACTTGCTGCAACCACGGTTTATTGGCATCGCCAGCGAATAAACGAAATATAAAACTCCAATTCAGCCTGTACTGGTCAATAAACGATAAAAACCATTGACTCAAAAATACAAATTCGATATTAGTTAGCGTTCTTGAGAACGCACCAAAGAAATCTTTAGGAGGAAACACAAGATGCAGTGTCAAACAGTTCTTCCCGGCACAGAGTGCAGTTTCTGGAAAAAAGCCGGTTGCACCGCAGAGGGCGGAAGTTGCAAAGTTATCGTCGAACAATGTCAGGGTTGTAACAGAGTCGTCACCGGCACCATTGGTGAGGTCTGCGCATCCTATCCTGATCCCGCAGCCAAATGGGCTGCCGGCTTGTGTAACTTTGCTACCCATAAAAAGATTGACATCAAGTCTGCAGATGTTCGTGTCAATCCGCTGAAAGCCGCCAAACGGGCAGCAGCTGGCAAGAAAAAGTAGTTTTTTCAGCAACTTTACTATTATAAAAGGCACAGGTTTGAAGATTCTTCAGCCTGTGCTTTTTATTGTTTGCCCTGCTTATTTTAAGCCATCCAGAACAGCAACAACTTCAGCGCGCAAATCCTTGGCCGAAGGGCTTTTTTCCAGTCGCAAAAATTGTTCAAAATGCTCTACCGCTTCACTTGTACGTTCCTGATCAAGACAGATCGAACCGAGGATGAAGTAACCCATGGCAACACTGGGATCAAGCTCCAGGCCTTTTAGACAGCACTTCTCAGCTTCGTCGAGTTTGCCTTCTTCATACAGGGCATCTGCCAGATTCAGTAGAGGTTGGGAATCTTCAGAATCAAGCTCTGCAGCTTGCCGATACAGGTCGATGGCAGCATCAAACTTGCCTTGTTGAGCGTAGATATCACCTAATGCATTAAGCGCGAAACTCTGATCCGGTTGGATTGTTAAAGCGGTCCGGCACAACCCAACAGCTTCCTCGACATCATTAAGACTGAGTAGAACCATCGCCTTACAGACATAGGCTTCAGCTTCCTCTGGATCAAGATCAATGATCTGCTGATAAGTTTCCAGGGCCTCATCCTGCCGACCAGTCTCAAAATAGTAGTCGGCCAGAGCATAAAGCAGATCAATATCCTGGGGATGTTGTTCCAAGCCATTTTTCAGACACGCATACGCCTTCTTGTGAGCGCCGGTTTCCAGGTAGGCCTCGACCAGAGCGAGGATGGTCTCAGTTGCTGTGTTTTCTTTCAACAACTTCTCAAAACAGCTAACAGCTTTTCGGTAGTCGCCCTGTTCTAGTGCCTGAGCGCCGACATCATATAAACGTTCGTCAGTCATGAATAGCTCTCTTTGGTCAGGATGGCGTACTACGTACAACTTCAACCCGAAAACCATCGGGATCGGTAACAAAATAAAAGCGTGGCTGACCAGCGGTTAGCCCTTTTAGAGGAGTAACCTTAAGTCCCATATCGCTGTGCCGACGGTGCGATCCCTCAAGATCATCGGTGGCAACGGCGAGATGGGAATAGCCATCGCCAATGATGTAGGGTTTTTGTTGATCATAGTTGTAGGTCAACTCAAGTTCAAAAGGCAATCCGGGGCATTGCAGGTAGGAAAGGGTAAAGCGCCCTTCCGGATAATCCTTTTTACGTGAGATCCTATAACCAAACGCTTCCTGATAAAATTTTTCTGACGCTTCAAGGTCCATGACCCGGTAGCATATGTGTATCATGGGATAGTGCATAATTTTCTCCTTTGATCAGCAAATGATCATTCATTGACAAGGTATCAGCGGCTCATTATAGTCGCTGCCATGAAAGCGATTTTTCTCTCCGACGCCCATCTGCGATCTTTTGCAGACAAAAACTATCAGGACCTGCTGAATCTGTTGAAACAGCAGGATGACCTTGACGCCCTGTTTTTACTCGGCGATATCTTTGAGTTCTGGCTGGGCTATGACCACCTGGTGTTTTCAGCCTACGTACCGCTATTGGATCAATTGCACCGCCTGAACCAACAGGGAACCAGGCTGTACTTTGTTGAGGGCAACCATGATTTTTCCCTTGGTCCCTACTTTCGCGATACCCTGGGCTGCACTGTTATTACCGAGCAGGCACTGATTCAGTGGAATAGCCTCAATCTGCTGATTTGCCACGGTGATCTGATCCACCCGACACCGGCCTATCTGCGTCTGCGCAAGCTATGGCGCAGCTCTTTTGTCCGGTTTTTATCACGTCTTATTCACCCGGACCTGGTCTGGAAATTCGGTATTTGGTTGAGTAATAAATCGCAACAAAAACGCTCCAGTCGACAACCCTACGACCCCACCCCATGGCTGAAGGAGTTTAATACAAATGCGGTAACCGACCCATGTGACCTTGTCATCTGCGGACATTTTCATGTTCCGGTGCGTTTTCAACAGCATGAACGTGAGGTTATTGCCCTGGGTGATTGGCAAACCCGCCGCAGTTATGTTCAACTAACAGACAGCCATATCAGTTTGTTAACCTATCCCGCCTGAGTCACCGTAGCATCATCCAGTCGATCGACAGAGTCACTGTCTTTCTGCCGGCTGCGCATCACCAGATCCTTTAAAGTGACGGTACCAAATTCGTTATCAACCAGATCGTTAAGGTTGCGACAAGTTTCCAGAGCCACCGTGGTTTGCGGATGAGGATGCAGATACATGACATCCTCACCGACATTGCGCAACATGCTATAGATTTCGGACACACTCAGGTTGTTAGCATCACGACCAAGTTGATAGCTTGGCCAGCCGGCAAGACCGCTTATTTCAGTAACCAGACCGAGCTGTTCAAGTTGGGTGAGGATGGCCCGGCACAGCCGCGGAGGGACGTACAGTGATCTTGCCAGCTGGTCATGATTGATCGCGGGGTCACCACGATGGAACCGGTCAGCGAGAGTCACCAGAAGTGCCAACGCCACCTGTTCAAAGCTGCGCCGATTAACCTCTTCCCGGCGCAAATCGCGCGCCCCGGTACGCAGGTTCTGCTTAGCGTAGCAGACCCCGAGACCAAATAAAACAATCACCCACGATAAATAGACCCACACCATAAAAATCGGCAGTGCCGCCATCGTGCCGTAGATGGCATTATAGCGAGCTACACCAACCTGAAAATGGACATAACCGAGTTGTGCAATCTGCCACAATGTTCCCCCAACAACCCCACCGATCAGGGCCGCACGCCATTGAACCTTGATATTGGACATGAAGACATAAAGCAGGGTGAAGGCCAGCCACATAAAGATAAAGGGAGTAATTTTTAGCACGAAAACAATCAAGGAGCCAATCATCTGCATCTCCAGCAGACGCTGGGTGAAACTGTGACTGATCAAGGACGAGGTCATGGAAATAGCGCTGATCAGCAGGACCGGACCAACCAGAATGACCGATAGATAATCAGAAAAACGACGAAGCATTGGTCTGAGAGCGTTAACTCCCCAGATATCATTGAAGGCCGCTTCGATATTGGTCAACAGGGAAATCACCGCAATCAGCAGAAATACCAGACCGACCGCTCCCATCTGGGCAACCTGGGTATTATTGATATAACCGACAATGGCTTCTGCGATTTGTCCATCACCTACATTCAGTTTGTCCAGAATCAATGGTTGCAGCTGATTCTGCACCCCAAAAGCTTTAAGTAATGCAAAGGTCAACGCCAGCAAGGGCACCAGTGATAAGATGGTGTAGTAGGTCAGGGCTGCGGCCCGCAACAAACTGCGATTGTTGTAAAAATCACGGATCACCAAAACCATTATCTGCAGCTGGCGTAACAGTACCCGTTTAGCCCAGGGCATCTCTTGCAGGTTCTGCTCCCAGACCAGTCGTTTAAGCTGGTTTTTCAGACCAGATTGTTGAGCTGCTGTTTCTACCATCGTTCTGCCTTAGTCGACTTCAACCAGCTCTATCGCCATGGATTCATTCTGCAGATCTGGAAGCAGTATATCACTGTCTCCCACCAGCACAATGTGCATCTGGTCGGGATGAAAATACTCGAGGGCTACACGCTGAACGTCTGAGGCGGTTATAGCACTTATCCGATCCTGATAGGTTTCGAGGTAATCATCGGGATAGGCATAAAAGTTCAGGCGCATTTTCTGGGTAACGACAGCATGGGTATTTTCAAAGGCAAAAATAAAAGAATTGATCATGCTGCTTTTGGCTGATTCAAGCTCGTCATGTGGTACTCCGGATACGATCAATTCTTTCATTATGTCACGAACCAGATGAATAACCTCAACGGCACCATCATTCCGGGTTTCTCCGCCGACTACAAACAGTTCAGGCAGGTAACGTCCAGGCTGAAAAAGGGAGTAGATTGAATAAGCCAATCCACGGTTGGAGCGGATTTCGCGCATCAAACGAGAATTGAAACCACCGCCTCCCAGCAGATAATTGGTCAGACGCACGGCGTGCAGGTCCGGGTTGTCCTTGCTGATTCCCCGGTGTCCCATGAGCAGGGTCGTTTGACTGAGTTGGCGATCGATCATGGTAATCTGTGGAGGTGAAGACTCAGGAAGAGCCGGCAAGGTAATATGGCCTGCTGCCCTGTTTTCCCAGTCACCGACATAAACAGCAAAAAGGTCAAGAATTTCATCCTTATTGATAGCACCGGAAATCCCCCACCAGATCTGCTGTGGTTGAAAAAAACGCTGATGCACAGCAACTAGATCGGCGACCATTAAGTTGTCCAGGGTCTTAAGGGTTGGCTCTGCTCCCAAAGGGTGTCCCGGGTTGATCGCTCGCGCCAGGTAGCGACTGGCAATAGCTGCCGGACGATCGTTTTGCCGATGGACACCCTCAATCAACTGCTGTCTGGCAAGTTCCACCCGCTCCCGGTCAAAACGTGGTCGCCGCAACAGATCAACAAGCAATTCCATGGCCCAGGTCAAATCACGTTGGTGAACGGATAAATCGATCTGATAATGATAACTGCTGCTGGTTACACTTAACTGAGCTGCCCTGCGATCAAGCTCTTCTTCCAACTGGGCCGGGCTCAACGATGCTGTGCCACTGGTTTCCAGCGACTGGGCAAACCACTCAGACAAACCGGTCTTATCCAAAGGGTCATGGATATTGCCGCCACGTACCATAAGAGTCAGATCAATCAGCGGCAGCTCATCGTCTTCCTTGAGATAGACCTTCATCCCGTTGGCGGTGTGCTGCAGGGCAACGGTCGGGAAAACCAGCTCAAGCGGCGGGAATGTCAACTGATCCGGACGTTGGGCTGCGGTATCCTGTGCCGTCACCGTGAGTAACAGAAAAAAAACACAAAAACCTGTGAGTAACCGTTTCATTGATCCCCTCCCCGACCCAGGATTGCCACCGTACGATTCGCTTTGTGCAGGTAGGTTGAGACAACTCTTTTCAGATCGTCTGAAGTGACCGAACTAAGGTGATCTTCGTATGTGACCAGATACTTCCAGTCACCAATCACCTGATAAATTGACAACATTCTGGCCAGTCCACTATTGGTTCTGATCCCACGCAATAAGGAGGTTGTGATTTGCCGGCGGGCTTTGTCAATCTCGGCAGCGCTTAAGGGATCATTCAACAGTCGTTGCAACTCGGCTTCCAGCGCATTTTCAACTTCAATTAAAGAGACGCCGTTACGCGGCAACAAACTGAACACCAGCAGGTTATCATAACGTGATCCAGGGGCAGTAAACACTCCAACATCGGTGACCAGTTGCTGATCAACCACTAATGACTGATAGAGACGTGAGGTTCGCCCTTGTGACAGGACGCTGGCAAGCAGGTCAAAACTAAAATCATCAGGATGCGGCAGGGTCGGCTTATGATAGGCGATCATCATCCGTGGCTGCGCATCAAAATCGACATGAATACGACGCTCTCCGCGCTGTGGAGGTTCACGATCGGTAACTGCCGGCACTTTTACCCCGGCCGGCAGATCGCCAAAATATTCATGAATCATTGCTAGCGTGGCATCATGATCAAACGCACCAACCAGGGTGATAATCATATTGACCGGGGCATAGTAATCAACAAAAAAATCACGAATTTTCGGCAAACTGAACCCCTGTATATCAGATTCCCAGCCAATAATTGGGTGACGGTATGGGTGCACCTGAAACGCTGTTGCGAGCATATTTTCATACAATTTCCCCCCGGGACTGATATCTACAGCGCGGCGCCGTTCTTCCTGAACCACTTCCCGCTCGGTAAAAAATTCACGAAAAACAGCATTACGGAGACGATCTGATTCAATTGCCGCCCATAGCTCAAGCTTATTAGCAGGCAGGTTGATCAGATAACTGGTTTGATCCTTGCTGGTGAAAGCGTTAAAACCGACGCCGCCCTCTTCAGCATAGATACGCGAAAATTCGTCCTTAACTACCCATTCACGATGCTCTAGTTGGAGTTGATCCAAACGGGTGCGTAAACTTTCCAGCTCCTGGGGATCGGCATCCGGTTGTCTTTTGAGAAAATCAAGCTGGGAACCGGTTTCTTCGATCTCTTGCAGCAATGGCAACTCTGCTTCAAAATCACGGGTTCCAAGGGTTTCGGTGCCCTTGAACAGCATATGTTCAAGCATATGAGCAATGCCACGCTGTTCGCTGTTTTCATTAACCGCACCTACTCTGAAACTGATGTAGGCAGCAACTGTAGGTGAGGATTGTCGTTCAACCAGCAGCACTGTCAGGCCATTTTCCAGTTGATGTTCCTGCACTCTCTCACTGAGGCTGGCGGCGATGGCCCCAACAGGTAAAAAAAACAGGCTTAGTACGAATAACTTGAGAAAGTAACGATGCAACATTAATCTACCTCCAGCGCCGGTGGGCGACTGATTCAGAGTTTAATTTACATCAACATGACGCAAAACGTCGATTGTCTCCTGGCGTCCGATTTCGATCAACTCACGCGCGCGCTCAAATTCGTAAATGGTGCATACATTTTTGGGTATTTCGATGACAATGTCAGGTGTGTATGCGGCCAGTTTGAGGCGAGCAATGGTTGACTGCATGGCGTCAAGACTTTTTGAAACAACATCAAAAAAGTTCTCGTCATGATGCTCGTTTTTATGATTTCCTTTGCGTTGCAGGGATTCAATAAAGTCGATAATCTTCTGGTGATAGCCGCTGACTCGCCCATTTTTACTGACCGATTTTGGCTTCACTGGTGCAACATGACGGGCTTTGCCACTTAAACTGACGGCTATTGTCAGATCGGTATGGTCATGCAGGGTTGGGGCAATCGGCACCGGGTTCAGCAAGCCACCATCAACCAGGGTTCTGCCATTATAGGTCATTGCCGAAAAAACCGTGGGAAAAGCGATTGAAGCACGGATAGCATTAAACAGAGGACCACTTGACAACCAGACCTCCTTGTTTTCATCAAGATCCGTTGCCACAGCGGTGTAAGGAATCGGCAAGTCTTCAATATTGCAGTCACCAATCAGCTCACGTAAGGTTGAGATAATTCGTTCCCCCTTAAAAAAAGCAGATCCACTGAAAGATAAGTCGAGTAACTTAAGCACATCGAAACGGTCAAGGGCCGTAACCCACTGGGTATATGTCGATAAATGCCCGGCAGCATAAATTCCCCCGATCAGTGCCCCCATGGATGAACCTGAAATAGAGCGAATTTCATAGCCCTGTTGTTCAAGAACCTCTATCACCCCGATGTGGGCCAGCCCCCGGGCACCACCACTGCCCAATACCAATGAGACGGTTTTCTTTTTTATTGCTGGCACTTGACCCTCGTCACACTAAAAAATAAAAAGTGTCTTTAATTGATTGATAGCTATCCAGTCCTCTTTCAGAACTGTAACATAATTTAAAGGGTAAACTGTCCGACTGTCATTTGACAAGTAAGACTCACAAAACACCTGATGAGAAGATAAAGAAGTTGCAGCAGCCTGAATCCATCGCTATAGTTCCGATTTCAAGAATTCAGCAGATAAATTGAGGAGCAATAAATGATTACTGCAATATCACCTATTGATGGTCGCTATGCTGCCAAGGTAACGCCACTGATCGAGGCTTTTTCTGAGTACGCACTAATGCGCAATCGCCTCAAGGTAGAAGTTCTGTGGCTGTTGGCCTTGAGTAAAGAAACAGGGATTTCCGAGTGCCGACAGATCAGTCCAGCAGAAGAAAGCACTTTGCGCCAGGTGATTGCTGATTTTACCCCCGCTGAAGCTGAAAAAGTCAAAAAGATTGAAGCGGTCACCAATCACGATGTTAAGGCGATAGAATACTACTTAAAAGAAAAGATTATTGGCACCAGCCTGGAAGATTTAAGCGAATTTATCCATTTTGCCTGCACTTCGGAAGATATCAACAACCTCTCCCATGCGTTGATGCTCAAGGATGGGCTCCTGATTCTGCTGCCGCTACTAAAGCAGATCGATGAAATGATCAACGCCTTGGCTAGAGAATATAAAAACGTCCCGATGCTGGCCCGTACCCATGGTCAAACTGCATCACCCACCACCATTGGTAAAGAGCTAGCCGTATTTGCAGCGCGTTTGCAGCGGCAATTTCAGCAAATAAAAGAGATTCAGCTGCTCGGCAAGATCAATGGTGCTGTTGGTAATTTCAACGCCCATCTATGCGCTTATCCCGATGTAGACTGGATGAGCTTAAGCAAAAAGATGATCAGTAAAGAGTTGGGTTTGACCCAAAATCTATTTACCACCCAGATCGAACCCCACGATTATATGGCCGAACTTTTTGATGCCATGGCTCGTTGGAATACCATCCTTATCGACTTTAACCGTGATATCTGGACCTATATCTCCATGGCCTATTTCGGCCAGAAAACTGTTGCCGGTGAGGTCGGTTCATCGACCATGCCGCACAAGGTCAACCCCATCGATTTTGAGAATTCGGAAGGCAATTGCGGTCTGGCCAATGCCATCTTTCAGCACCTGTCGAGTAAGCTGCCGATTTCACGGCTGCAGCGCGATCTGACCGATTCAACGGTACTGCGCAACATGGGAGTGGGGTTTGGTTATACAATGATTGCATGCCAGTCCACCATCAAGGGAATCGGCAAGCTCAAACTGAATCGCGACAGACTGGCCGCCGATCTCGACCAGGCCTGGGAGGTCCTGGCTGAACCGATCCAGACCATCATGCGTAAGGCGGGAATTGAGAAGCCCTACGAAAAGCTCAAAGAACTGACCCGCGGACAGGTCATTGATGCCTCAACCATACGCACTTTTATTGAACAGCTGGATCTGACTGAAGAAGACAAGCAGCGATTGCTGACCATGTCCCCTGCCAGCTACATCGGCATGGCCGATCGTATCGTCGATTTGCTTGGCTAATTCGAATAACCCCCTTTGGTCTTGGATGACGACGTAAGGGGGTATTATTATATTCAGCTGCAAGACATCAGGATCGATCGAGGGCCACTCTGGCTTTTGGCATCTCGATACCCTCAATTTGATCTGAGCTATTTCCCCTCTGATTTGCAAACGGATCATCTGCAGAAAACGGTTCACCTTAAAATCCCATAAGATGTAAACAAGATTAGCGCAAAAAATCCCCGCCAACCAAACAGATTAAGACAGAATCTGAACATTGAGAAATGTTGTCTTTTATTTTGCTTTGCAATCATCAAGAAGCTAACATTAAAAAACAACTCTAACCAAACAGGGAGTAACAAATGGTTCATAAGGGAACAATCGGCATCCTCACCGGCGGAGGGGACGTCCCCGGCCTTAATCCTGCAATTCGTGCGGTGACAATTCGCGCCAAGCGAGAAGGGTACCGGGTTATTGGTATTCGCCGTGGCTGGGCAGGTTTGGTCGAAATTGTCCGTGACGAAAAAGCCGACAACAGCGGAAACTTTATTGAGCTGACGACTGATCTTGTCAATCGTGCCGGACGCACAGGCGGTACTTTTCTGCATACCTCACGCACCCGGCCAAGTCACCTGCCAAAGGCCAATCTGCCCGAGCATCTGCGGGACAGTTACACCGATAACGTTAATGATGTCACACCGGAAGTATTGAAAAATATCAATTTTCTAGGTCTAGACTTTCTTATTCCGATTGGTGGCGATGATACCTTGAGTTATGCCCAGCGTCTTCATGAAGAGGGGGTCAAGGTTGTAGCCATTCCCAAAACCATGGACAACGATGTGCCGGGCACTGATTACTGTATCGGTTTCTCAACCTGTGTCACCAGGACTATCGAGCTGACTCACCGTTTGCGAACATCAGCCGGAAGCCATGAACGTTATCTGGTGATTGAAGTGTTCGGCCGCTATGCCGGCTTCACTGCCCTGCTTCCAACCATGGCCGGCGCTGCCGATCGCTGTTTGATACCTGAACACCCTATCGAGATGGATCTGCTGGCAGAATTAGCTACCAAGGATCGCAACCGCAATCCGAGCAAATATTCAGTATTACTGGTTTCTGAAGGAGCGGTGCTGAAAAATGACAGGGAAATGTCTTTTGAGAGTAGTGAAGCAGATCAGTACGGTCACCGAAAACTGGGCGGTATTGGCGACCGGGTTGCTGCACAGTTAAAAGAACTTTCACCAAAATACAACAATGGTCGCACCATCAATGTGCTTAACCAGCGTCTCGGCTATCTGGTGCGCTGTGGTGAACCGGATGCCCTCGATTCTATGGTTCCTATGGCTTTTGGCAATCTGGCTCTTGATCTGGTCCTGGCAGGAACGTCGGGGCGACTGGTGAGTATCCACAACGGACGTTATGATACAGTACCGATTACTACCGTCACCGGTCAGAAGAAAATTATCGATGTAAATAAGTACTATAACATCAAGAGGTTACGACCGAAGTACGAGTCATTTATGCATCAACCATTATTTATTATGACAAGTGACCACTAGCAGATGAAAAGAGTCAATGCAGCGTTATCAGTCAGCAATGATAGCGTTGCATTGACAGCCTCATCATCCCTTTATTAATAACTGCCGAGCTGATATTTCTCCAGTTTATAGCGTAAGGTGCCACGCGGCACATTGAGGATGCGCGCGGTCTTAGCAACATTTCCTCCTGAAATCCTGAAGGCTTTCTCCACCAGTTCCCGCTCAAAGCGATCAATCACATCTTCGAGAAAAATCCCTTCCGGAGGGATATCACAATGAACCGGTAACGTGCTTTGTGGTGTTTCGCCCCAGATTTCTCGTGGCAAGTGAGCCCGCTGGATGATCTCGACATCATTCATAATGCAGATTCGTTCAACCACATTACGCAGTTCACGTACGTTACCCGGCCAGTGATAGCGCAGCATCAATTCCAGCGCTTCACGACTGAAAGATCGCATCCGCTTTTTGAATTCTAGACTGAAGTGCTGAAGGAAGTGTTCCAGCAACACTGGTATATCCTCGTGCCGTTCGCGCAGCGGCGGGATGTGAATTGGGAAAACATTCAATCGATAATAAAGATCTTCACGAAATTCCCGACGCTCTATAGCCCCTTTGAGGTCAGCATTGGTCGCTGCAATAATGCGGACATTGATATCAATATTGCGATTACCACCCAAACGACGGATCTTTCTGTCCTCCAGAACCCTCAGCAGCTTAACCTGCAGCCCAAGATCCATCTCGCCAATTTCATCAAGAAAGATAGATCCCCCGTCTGATTCTTCAAAGAGTCCAATCTTACGGGTTTTGGCATCGGTAAAAGCTCCCCGTTCATGGCCAAAAAGCTCGGTTTCCAGCAGATTGAAAGGCAGAGACCCACAATTGATTTCGATAAAAGGTTGAGAGCAACGTGGTGACAGATGATGAATAGCCTGAGCTACCAGTTCTTTACCAGTGCCACTATCACCGGTCAAGAGTACCGTTGATGTTTCATGCTTGGCTACTTCCCGTATCTGCCTGAAAATCTGCATCAGTTGCGGGCTGTTGCCGACCATGTTGATTCCATCGGCGTCGCGTGGCGACAAACGCTTGACCTTGCGCCTCAGGCTTTGTGTTTCCAGAGCAAGTTTGACAATCAGATGGATGGCATCTGCTTTGAAAGGTTTTTTGATATAGTCGTAGGCACCGATTTTGAGAGCTTCAACTGCGCTTTCAACCGTGCCGTAGCCGGTAATGATAATAACCAGTAGTTCTGGATCAATCTCGCGCATGGAGCGCAGCACATCAAGGCCACTACTGCTGCCCAGATTCAAATCAAGTAGAACCAGTCCGATTTCATCATCGGTAACGATATTGATGGCCTCGCCGGCACTACCGGTCGAACAGGTGCGATAGCCGTCTTCAGTCAAAATCCGTTCAAGATTTTCACGGATAAATGCTTCATCATCCACAATCAGAATTTTTTCCATGCGGTTCCTCCACAACTTAATGTGGCGCCAGAATATCTTTATTTTTTGAGTCTGTCCAAAACAAAATGGTGAATTTTCGCCAGCTAAAGAAAAGATCGAGTCAGGATAACTCATTGACAGAGACCGGCAGGTCAACAGATAGAGGAAGAATGATTTGAACACGCGTGCCCTGCTGCAACTTGCTATCGATCTGGATATTACCACCATGCTCGGTAATAATATTGTGACAAATTGACAACCCTAATCCGGTCCCCTGCCCTTTGGTAGTGAAAAACGGTTCAAATACCAAAGGCAACTGATCGGCATTGATTCCTTCGCCCGTATCAGCAATTGTGATCAGGATGTTATTGTCCACCTGCTCAGCACTGATCGTCAGATCACCACCATTCGGCATGGCATCAAGTGCGTTGTTGAGCAGATTAAGAACCACCTGCTTGATCCGGTCTGCGTCCAGCAGCAGAACGGGAAGATCCCTGGCGATCTTTTCAATCAGTCTTACCTGCTGACGCTGACATTGATTGCGCAGTAAAAAGATGGAATCATTCAGCACCTCGTCAATTCGGCCATCATGCAGCCTGGGCGCTTTAGCAGCAGAAAATCTCAGCATCTGTGAAACCAGTGTTTCCAGGCGTTCAATTTCTTCGAGGGCTCTGCGAATCAGTAACTGATCAGACTGTTGACCAAGCAGGCGGTCATGGAGTTCGTCCAACAACAGGCTGACGCCGGTTAGTGGATTCCGTACTTCGTGGGCAATTCCCGCCGACATCCGGCCTAAAGACGCCAGGCGATCCATGCGTGCCATCTGCTGGCGCATGTTCACCCGTTCAGTTAAATCCTCGATGGTTAGCAGCCAGCCATCCTGTTGACGAAAGCTTAAAGGGAACAATGCTGTACGGTAGGTTAACATGCGGCCCTTGCGTTCAATCGGAACATAGAGAGGACGAGAATTCACACGTTTACCGTCACTATTATTCAACCAATTATCGAGCACAGTTTTTAATTCCGGCCAGTCATTCAACAACTGTTGCCAGACCGGGTTGTCAGCTGGACGCGACATATGAAGAATACGACAGGCCGACCCGTTAGCGGATGTGACATGGCCTTGGGAGTCGAGGGTAATCAAGCCGGTTTCAATGTTTTCAAACAGGGTGTTTTTGAAGTTTCGCTCTGAGATAATCTCCTTGCGGGAACTTCGTAAGGCTTGCATGGTGCGGAGCAGGCGTTCGCGCCGCCGGGTCAGATCTTCCACCATCTGATTGAAGGCCTCTGCCAGGACCCCGACCTCATCGTTGGACGTTACGTCAACCTTAACCCGCATTTGGTGACCGCTGGTCATCTTGCGAGTCCCCTCAGTCAGCATGCGAATCGGACGCACAATGCTGTTTGAAAGGAGGTAGGCTACAAAGGCGACAAGCAGTACCGTGAGGGAAATAACCAGCCAGGATTGCATCAGATAGTTACTGATTTCATTCTGAATCAGTAGTGCCGTTGTTGTGGCAGGCAGATGAAACAGATCGATTTCAGCACCGATGGTAACTCCGCCAAAAACTCCCGAGTGACGATAAACTCCCTTGTGGTAAGGGATCGGTGCATAGGCCATGATTTTGTTGGAACCACCAACATTGACCGTTGACAGGGCACCGGATTCGCCACGTCGGACAAGATTGGCAACCTGTGGATAGTTAGGATGGACAAAACCCGCGGTTAATAAATTAAAAGGGATTCTTCCGGCATCAATAACCTCCTGCGGTGTATCAACTGTATAGGGCGGCACCAACTCTCCATTAGCATCAAACCCCCTGATATTCCAGAACTTAGGATGGGTAATCATCCATCCTTCATCGTCAAACATGAAGGCATAGTTGCCACTTTCATAGGAGGGGAAAACAGCATCCTGATCGTCAATAGGCGATATATGCTGGGTAAAGGTCATCAGATGACGATGATCCAGGGATAGTACAGCAACCCCTTGCCAATCATCCTGGTCGTAGACGGGAGTGGCAAAACGGATCACTCCGGAGTATTTTTTTCCTTCGATAGCCTCCAGGGGATTGGCGGCACCTTGCAACTGTTCATCGCGAGATACGTGCCAACCGGTAAGACGAGTGACCCAGATATCACCTGGAGACAGTCGCGATGCCTGCTTAAAATAATCTTCCCCCGGGTAAGTCGTTAGATAGGGGTTGGTAATATCCCTTAAATGTTCACATGGTTGGCCATTGACAATTCTGACCTGTTCGATGCCTGTCGTATCGATAAATGCCAGCTCGCTGTAAAGCGGAACTGTTTCACGGATTTCCGTTGGATTCTTGTTGCTGCCACTACGATACCAGATCTGCCGCTGGTGGTTATTGCTGAATTTCCGATAATTGTCCTGATGAGGATCCAGCAGGGTCAGGTCGTAAAGGTTACCTTCAATCTGCTGAAGAAAGGCAGAAATCTGATCGGCCACCATCTGGGTTCTTTTTTCCAGTGCTCTGGTTGCCTGAGAGTCGAGGGTTTCAGTGGTGCGTTGACGCAATAGATCTTCAACCAGTCGCAAACTGTGATGCGAACTGAACAAGAGCAATATAAGCGGTACCAGTGCCAACAACAGCAGCGCCCCGAGAACCTTGGTATGAAGCTTTATGCGCATCATGGTGAGAATATAAACCAGAATCCTTGGGCCGCACAATCGGCACAGTTCGTGGAAATCATAAAAAACAGATAAGGTTTACCCAGGTGGTTGCAGAGTGGTAAAATATGCTAATGTAAGCTTGATTATTTGTTGCGTGAAACGACGTAATCAGCCAGCTGGAACAGGGCCTGGCGTATTGATGAGTCAGGAAATATTTCCAGCAAACTTTTTGCTCGTGCAATCCGTTCCAGCGCTTTATCGCGCGTATAGGCAATACCCCCCTTCTCTTCGATCAGGTGACAGACATAATCAAGATCTTCAACAACCAGATCTTCCGCTTCGACAATCCGGGAGATTTCAGCACATTCTTGTGCTGATGCCATGTGGTATGTATGGATCAAGGGTAAGGTCATCTTACCTTCAAACAGATCATGGCCACGTTCCTTGCCAAATTCCTTTTGATCGGCAACATAATCCAACGCATCATCCATCAACTGAAAAGCCGTTCCTATTTCCAGGCCGAATTCACGCAGGGCGCTTTCTTTTTCGGCCCCTACTCCAGCCAGAACTGCCCCTACCTGACAGGCTGCGGCAATCAGGATAGCGGTTTTATCCCGTACTACCTGAAGGTAGCGTTTTTCATCAACTTCCAGATCGCAAGTATTAAGTAATTGCAGAATTTCTCCTTCAGCCAGCTGGGTTGTCGTATCGGCCAGCAGTTTGAGAATTCGCAAGCTATTTGAACCAACCATGACAGAAAAGGACTTGGCAAACAAAAAGTCTCCGACCAGGACAGATGCCTGGTTTCCCCACACGGAATTAGCCGAACGGTTACCACGCCGTAAGCTCGCGCTATCAACGACGTCATCGTGGAGCAAAGTGGCGGTATGGATAAATTCAACGACACCAGCCAGGTCGATGTGTTTGTCACCCTGATATCCGCACAAACGGGAACTTAAGATCAGCAGCATTGGACGTAAGCGTTTGCCGCCACTGGACAGAACGTACTGCCCAACCTGGCCGATCAACTCTACCTCAGATGACAGATGATTTTTGATCTGCTCTTCAACCGCCTGCATCTCATCTTTTATCAGGGCTACAACTGCATCCATTTTTTTTCTTTCCCGACTTTAAGTTATAACAAACGGTATAAATAACAGATCGCTACAGATGCGGCATTCTAAAAAGGGCCCCATCCAATGTCAAATTCAATTAAGATCTGGTGGCGTTGTCGCTGGATTTTCCTCTGCAGAGGCTGGAACAAAACGATAGTTAACATCATCCCAATGATACGAACCTGAATGCCAGATTTGCTCCACCAGATACCATTCATCATCTAGCTCGGAAGTGTTTTCTGTCAACTCTGAGAAAACAAGGATTTCCATATCATCAATAACATAATTGGCGTTAGTATCGGCCCAGTGAAATGGTCTGATACTGACCCGTTGATCGGCAGAGACAGGCAAAATAAATTGCTGTCCCTCAGGATTGGCAATCAACTCACCACTGACGGAAATAACATTTTCCAGGGACACATCATTGGGTACGCCAAGGCGATAGTAAACAGTAAAAAGAGTTTTGGGATTACGAAAAATCCATCTGGCAACCCCGGCTGACTCATCAACACTGGCAACTTCAGGGTCAGAAGAAATAAATTGCCATCCCGGTGGAAACTCTTCTTTAAGAATCATCCCCTTTAAAGGGGTTTCTGCTGAAATCACAAGTTGTATCAGCAGTTCATGTCCAGGGGCCACATGAATTGGAAGCAAACGCCGGGCCTGCAGTTGTGAATCAAATGGGATACTACGTTGTAATACAAAAAACCAGACGAGCAACACAACCGCAAGAAAGAACGCTGCAACCAGCCAGATTCTTTTTCCGAAAAATATGGAATTTTGTTTTTCCTCTACCGGTTGATTCTGGATATCTTTTTTGATGATATCCTTCAATTCAACCTCAAGGGCTTCTGCAAGCTTTATCGCATTTTCACGCCTGATGGTTGGATAGCGATTGTTTTCCCAACGTGAAACGGTGTCGGTGGTAACGCCGACCACATTCGATACGTACAATTGCGTCAAACGCTTTTCTTCACGGATACGCCGTAAAGCTGTACCGTCAACAGCAACTGATGATTGGTCCAATGAGATCATGATTGTAAATCCGCATTTCCGACAAGGTTTCCGGAGTGTAACAGAATCTCACCAACGCGGCAAACCACTGAAGTCATTTGATTTATAATCTGAATTTGACAATACGTAGGATTATAAAAATTTTTAAATTAATTATTATTTTTTAGTTGACATTAATAATTTGCCTGCTATAATGTTACCTAACAACTTAGACAGCTTAGCCTCGCGTTCTCCCTCCTGGCGCGGGGCATTTTTTTGTTCCTATTTCAAGCCTTTAAACACCTTCATCAAATGTGGCACCAATTGCTTTTTTCGTGACATGACCCCCTTGAGACGATAAAGATTATCAGCTTCTTGTGGATAGCCAATAACATAGGGCAACTCACTCGGGCCGGCAGTCAGCAGATAACTGGTTTCCATAACAATATCGGTGATCAGCAATGCTGCCAGATCATAGCTTTTCTCAGCACGAATGGTTTTCAGTTCACAGGCAAGTTCCTGTTGGCGGGCATAGAAAGTATGGAAGTTAACAACCTCCACCTGCCCCAGACCAAGCTGATAATTACCTGCGGTATATTCCTTGAAATCGGTAAAAATCAGTTTACGGGCCGGAGCGCCACTCGCCATCAAACTGCCGGCAGCAAATAATCTGGCGCCAAACTCGGCATGTTCCAGTCCGGACAAATCTTCGAGCCAGGGTACCAGTTGACGATCTACTTCAGTGGTTGTTGGTGATTTTAACACCAAAGTATCGGACAACAAACCGGCCAGTAGCAGCCCCGCTACTGACGCATCAGGTATGAGACCAGCCTGCTGATAGAGAGTCGCTACCAGCGAACAGGTACTTCCAAGGGGTTGATTGATAAAACGGATCGGCTGATCTGTATGGAAATTACCGAGACGATGGTGATCAATCACTTCAAGAATTTCTACCTTGTCCGCACCGGGAACGGATTGTGATAATTCATTATGGTCGACCAGAATCAATTTGACGGCTGAACTTTTGATCAAGTGACTCTTAGTGGCAACACCAACTACCTGTTTTTCACCGGCACAGACAATGGCACCGGACTGTTTGCCATGCATCAGTTTAACGCGTAAATCGTCAAGCAGGTCATTAGGCTTGACCGTAATAAACTCGGTATCGGCCAATTCCCCTACCGGCGTTGCCATACGGGTCAACCACACTGAGTTTGCCGTATCATAATCACTTATCAGGATAGATACCTGATTGATTCTGGCCAGATCCAGCAATTCTTCATTAACGTCACCTCCGCCACTGACAATCAGCAGGCGCACCCCGGCCTCGACAGCGCGTCGTTGGATACCGGGACGGTCACCAGTGATCAATACTGCTCGTGACAGATCCATCTTCTTAATCCAGCTATCAAAGCTTGCCTCGCGCCTGGCGCCTACATAAAGATTGAGGTCCTCTACCTTGTCAGCAGCAACCAGATTCACGGCATTGGCATTAAGGCAGCGTTGAATAGAACACAAGGAGGCCTTGATCCGTCGCATTTTGTCCGGATCGGTCGGCACCAGAAAGAATTCTGTTGCGCGCTTAAGGAGCAGCAACCCCTGGGCCCTGCCGGCATCATCAACTACCGGCAGCATGCGGATATGATGCTGATGATAAAGTTCTATTGCCCGTGACATCGGCTCGTCCTGATGGATACTAATGGCTTTTTCCGTCACCACATCCTTGATGCGGGGATGTACATCTGACAATAGAACCGGCACCTCAACCCCCAATTCATCAAGCACAAACTGGGTCTGTTGGTTAATGTTACCGGCACGCGCCGCCTCAACGCCCGAGAGCCCCTGATTACGTCGCAATTGAGCATATGCCAGAGCACTGCAGATAGAATCGGTATCAGGATTGCGGTGACCGACGACATAAATAACGGAGCTATTCGGCATCAGTGAAAACTCTCTTGATAGAAATTAGCATAACGAAAAAACAAGGACAGTAGACAGCGCATAACTCATAGGTATATCGCATTCAGCTGTTGACCTGCAGTAAAACTGTAAACTAATATATAAATATATATTCAAAAATAGATAGTGTCCATCCGTAAACTCCTGATGAACACAATACAGCCTTAAAATCGGATATGGGTTACAGCTTGTAATAATAAAAACATTACCCTAATCTTTCAGAACACCCATGTAGGCCGCATCATCAAAAAACAGATTGACGTCACGCTGGCATATAAGAATCGTTCCGGACGCAAGCTAATCAGGAGAATGAATATGGCGCAAACAGGATCAGGTACGCCTTTTGAAAGTGAAATTGACTACGATCGTGAGTCTGAAATACTGAAAGTTCTCGGTCATCCAATACGGCTCAAAATTGTTGCCGGTTTGATTTCCCAAGCCTGCAATGTCAAAAAAATCTGGGAATGCCTGGGTCTTCCTCAGGCAACTGTCTCGCAGCATCTGGCTTTACTGAAAAACAAAAACATCATCATCGGTCGACGCGAAGGAGTCGAGGTGTACTACCAGGTCACGTCACCGGAAGCAATTCGGATTGTTACCGCCCTGCTGCAACATGTATCTGTCAGAAAATGACCAACCCCACTCCTGGAAAAAAAGCGGTTGCCTGTTAAGACAACCGCTTTTTTTTTAAAAAAATTCCATCATTTTTTATTTACCGGAACGGATCGCAGCCACGGTTTTACCACGGATTCCCCAGTTCTCCGGCGGAACCTCTTCAATGACGACATGAGTAGCTTCGGGATTTTTCCCAAGAACCTCTTTTAATGCAGTGGTGATTCGCTCCATGAGCTCTTCTTTTTTTTCTGCGCTGATTCCCTCAACTGTACGAACAGTAACAACCGGCATTTGTGTCTCCTTTCATTAAAGCGACGTCTGACTTGTAATTATAGCCCCAGCAGCAAAAGAATCAAGAACCAAATCAATTCAGCAAATGGCAAACCGCAGTTTTTCAAAGAAATCTTATTTCACATGGAGAACGGTGAGAACGATATAGAATTTGGTCTTAAAAAGGTTTTTCAAGGTATACTAGGAGGAAACTTCCACAAATCGGAGGCAACGATGAAAATAATCATACTGTTCCTGTTCATACTGTTAAGCGGATGTGCCGGTCGCGGAGCGCTGGTATGGGAGCACAATGAAGGGCTTGGCGATTTGGAATTACAACAGGCACAAAAAGAATGTCGGCAAATTGCCCAGCGCGAGGCACGCTTCCCTTATTATTCCTATGGTGATTCCCTCTTCCCTTTCTACCGCCCCTTCTATTATCATGACAGGTACTATATTGATGACTGGATCTGGCGCGATCATTATGCCCAGATGCGCTACCAAGAAGAGCTTAGCAGACTCTACCGGGTCTGCATGGAAGCTAAAGGATGGCGTCTGGTTCGCGTCTTACCACAGGATCCCTGAAGCTAATGGGGAAAAAATATTTGCAACAACATTAACTCCAGCTTAGCATGAGCCGGGCCGTGAATATAAGTGGATCTGACATAACAGCGGGATTGGCGACCCGGCTAGCAACTACCCGGCAGGGCTATGCTACTCCCCTGGTTGCATTGAAAAGCCGCCAGGCAACTGTTGCGCCTGTTACGGATCAGTATCGGGCTGACTCTCAGCCGATCATCGATGCTGAGTATGTCGATCTTTACAACCCCATCCGACGCCCCCCC
>RRYU01022892.1_pt1 | contig 31965 bp, 32 predicted proteins | sample 2162651 | NCBI WGS metagenome assembly RRYU01 (sample SAMN10267283, study PRJNA491782) | microbial mat metagenome | isolation source: biomat in the production well | place: Japan: Minami-Kanto gas field, natural gas well KTG3 | collected 2017-06 | reverse complement strand
CCCCGCTGAATGTAAACGAAGCCGTCGTATTGCTTTCTGTCCCGGCAAGTTCTGTTCCGTAACTTCCGGCGGGCGTGTTGTCGAGATCGTAAATCCTAACTTCAGCGTCAAGCAGGCTGACATTTCCTTGAAGAGTTACTGCCACAGCAGCCTGAATCGTCGTCGTGGAAGCTCCCACGTTCTTGAAGGTTGGGGCCGATCCACCTGAAACATTGATCGTAATATGCCCACCAGAGTCATTCAGGATGGCGGCACCGTCAGACCCATTGACCCCGAAACCAGCGAAGGTGTTGCCGTTGGATGTAAAGGTGCCGGGGGTAGTTAAGCGAATTGCGTGGCCTCCCCCACCTTCAAATGTACACCCAGAGAAAACAGCCAAGGTAGTACTGGAACAAAGGTGGTTTCCTGCATCCGTGGTAGAAGAATCAATCACGGTGCTGGTTATTGATGTGCTATCATTGATTTGCAGAGCATCACTTTCTGCTGGTGGGGAGGATAATGTACAGTTTATCAGGGCGACATTCTCCGCATTAATGTGAACATAATCCTCAATAACAAGACGGTTTATGGTGATCGCCTTGTTAATGGTAATTTCTCCAGCACCAATGATAAATAAACGGGAGAAGTTATAGGAAGCACTGACGGATGAATCAGGGTGAAGCCCCCAATGGAACCGAGAACGGGAGGACACAACCGCGTTAGCGTGGTCTATCACGTCATTTGGCCCAAGGTTGTATTTCATCCCTACCCAGTTATCTGGTGCGTGTAATTGCGTCTGCCTGTTTTGCTGGCTGTACGTTGATGCGAATTCAATAGAGCTAAAACTGAAATTGATGTTGGTAGTATTTGCTCCACCATCCCCAAGAACAAATGGCTGAAATACACGTGCCTGACTAGCCCCTTGTATTAACGCAGTAAACCTATCCTTATCCCGGCTGAATGCTGAAATTGTTTCTGCAAACCCTGCCGGTACTGTAGCCATCCCGCCACAGATTACAGAACTGCGTATCTTCCAGAGCTGGCACATGGAAAGAGCGGTAGCTGAACCTCCATTCCCTTTAACGTAGCCGAAAATAAAATGTGTTATGGCATTAGCGTCCAGTGCCCCCTTTTCATATTGAGCTACGGCTGTCGGGACAACAATATGCGGCGAATAACTAATCTGATCAATTCCATCGACCTCAGCGGCATTTACAACCCACACTTTTTGGTCTGAAGAACTGCTTTGCATTCCGATAAAGAGCCCCCCGTCATCAAATATACTCCCCATATTTCTTTTAAGACCAGGACTTCCAGTATAATGTAGCAAAAATCCATAGTTCCCCATATCAACAGGGTTGGCGTAATAATATAAACCACAAGCTGCGCCTTCGTTTGACCCCCCAGACACAAGATTGCCAACAATATTTTCTATGAAGTGATAGCTGGTATTGCTTAACGAACTAGCTAAAGAACTTGGTACTAGGCCAGCTAGATCCCCTTCAAGAGCAGTTAATGTAGTAGAGCTGTAAGCGTTTCCATAGGGAGTTCCTGCCATAGAATATGCCGCTGAATTTAGAAGTTCTCCTTCATCGGCAACTACTCTAGCTGGAAATGACTGTGGCCCCGCTACTGGTGGACTAATCTGTATTAAAAGAACAATACCTGCTCCGGGGGAACCTGTTGAAATAGAGATATTGTCAGAAGGTGTGGCCCCAGCGACTTCCTGATGCAGGTAGTAAAGCGCTGCGGCATGGCCATTAGTATTGAGGTATGTAGCAGCTCTCTTTAACGCTGTTCCAGCCATTTGAAACGCAACTCCGTTACCACTAAATACCAGATAAAGTACCATACTCCTATCTACGGTTGTCACTAATGATTCTGTGTGAGTATAGTAGCTGATTATAGTCTTAGTACCATCGACATAATTAGGGCTTGGGGAACCAAAAGGATTGGCTTGATCGTAATCGTAGATAGACATAATAGTAATATTACGTCCGTCACTAGCTGAGTAGGTCACAGTAAAAGGTTCTTCTGCCCCAGATGAAATCTTCCAATAAATAGTGACTCTCTGGCTATACGTCCTTTCGTATAAAAGGGTCCAGCCCTCTGGCACGGTCCAAAATGCAGTTGTTGATGTATTATCATTATGAAGTATCATCAACAACAAATCACCAGCGAGATTGCGTGGAAGTACCGCGTCCAGCGTAGTAGCGCTGATATGGGTTCCAGTAGTTACGACATTACGGATTGCAGGCATCAATAAACCTTTACTGTGTTGTTGACAATGGCTCGCCTAAACCTTGTGAACGTAATCTGAGCCTTGGAATAATTCCAAGGCTCAGTCGTCTCACACTTATTGTACGTTAATTACTGTAGGCCCCATGATATTAATCTGGGCCGGGGCTTCCGGGCTGGAGTAAATCTCATGCACCCGTTGAGTCGGTACTTCGACTTTAACTGTCCCTTGTACCCGATTGCTGGTGACGCTAGTACTTAATCCATCAGTTGCAACAACGGCAAAAAACCACGTTCCCGGCGCAAGTCCATCAATAGTGGTTTCCAGCACATTTCCAACATCATAAACGTATTCCCAACTATCCCCGGCATCGGTACAAACGGTTGGATCAGCAGGAAGTTCGTTGCCGTAGCAGACAGCGTACCCAATAACATTTTGACTTGGTGAAGGTTCCCACGCCAGCTTTACTTCCCCGGCAATGGCAAGTGTGGTCATAAGAACGAAAGCGATGGTCAATAGAAAGTGTTTCATTTTTGCCCTCCTTGTGGGGTCTGAAAGCCAAAATCCGGCCAGTTGTCTGGGTGGGTTTGTTCCAGTTCCCGCTTCAACTCCATCAACTCACCGATGGTCATGTCTTCCACATTGACTTCTTTATCTGTAAGACCCCTTACACCTTGAGCAAGCAATTGCAAAGTTGGGGTCATGGCTTCAAGAATTGAAATCACAGTTATTATCTGGGTAGCGGTCATAATCATTCCTCCAATAAACCAAGTTTAGCTGCGAACGTAATCAATTTGGTTGCTATAGAAGTCCAAGCACCAACGGCCACCGTATAGTTTTCTTCTGCTTCAGCAAGCCCTGTGCCGACAACAGCCGCGTCAATGACCAGCAGTTCAGCCTCTAGTGCAACACCATAGGCTTCTTTAGCTTCTGAATATAACTTGGCAGCAGAATCACACTGATCTTGGGTCAGGGTGCCAGCAGAACACATATGATCAATGCTGCCTGCAATATTGATCACTGTTTGTTGGGTCAGCATCAGTCCATCTGCCGATTTCTGTACCGCCGCAGAACATCCGATAAGCAAAAGCGTAATAACCAACAGGCCGAACAGTAATTTTCTCATTGCTCTCTCTCCACAAATATGAGGTGTATGTTAAAGTCTTCTGCCAATGGCACGATACGATCAATAAACCGCTGATCGTCTTGATTACAGATTAGAGCTACCGCCGGTTTTTTACCACTCATTCGTGCGTAGTGTAACGATTGCCCGATAGCTTCTGCCCACTTTCGGCAGTAGTCATACTCGAAGGCATATTCTTCTGTCAGGCAATCAATCCTTGTCCCATCGGAAAGCCGGTGCTCAACCTCCCCGGTGCATCCTTCAACAACGTACTCTGCCTCCGTCTTTGCATGGGCGTTGAAAGCCACCAGCAGTAGTAGGATCGCTAACCACTTCATTTACTTCTGCTCTCCCTGAACTTGGATAAAGCAGCAAGAGCAGCAGCGCCAAGACCGGAAAGAATAGACCCTGCCTGCATAAGAATGTTCTGCTCCTCTGCACTTACTCCATACGAGGTTAATGCCGCTGATACCATGGCAAGGATCGCAGCCCCTGCTCGTCCACGTACTACAGATTTTCCAATACTGTCTTTCATGGTCTCATTCCTATTCCTGTGTAAGCACCTATACGAACACCAACATAAGCAATGAATGCCTCTGCTTCACCAACCCATTTACTTGTCTGACCGATCATAATATCTTCACGACCGAGCTTATCTGCAATCTTCCTCAGTTTCATAGCTTCTCGCCAACTCATACCCTCCTTACGAAATTGACGAATAAGCCCACACCTGAAATCATGCTTAGCAGAAAATACTGGGTGCCTCCACTTAGGTATTAGTGGAGATAAAAAGCGCGGATTGCTAGAACCATCCCATTTAAACGGCAGTGGTATCCAAGAATTGCCACAAGGTATAGGTTCAAGGAGTTGCTTATAGTCAAGACATCCCTTAACCGCCGCCATCTTAATCTCACCATCCCACTGAGCTAATAGCTCTGGCGGTTCCGGTATGAAATAATTCGGGAGACCCATGTAAACTCCAGTGACATTAATTGCAAAAACCCCCGCCCCCGAAAGAGGCGAGGGCTCAGGGATTAACCCTTGGGATACCACTCTACGACGAGGTGCATCCCCGTGGTAATGGCATCCACATTAATAATGCCATCATCGGCAATGACAGTGCTGTCAGTCAGCAGGGCTGGCACACCAGCGGCGAAGGCCAGCACCGAAGCCAGCGTATCGCCTGCCATGATACCGGTGACTGCGAGGTCGGCATTGGCAACGCCACCCTCAACAACAAACTGTTGCTTGTTCTGTAGTTGGGCAATCGCCCGTCCCTTGTTAGTCAGTTTTGCGTAGGCTTGTTCCATGGTATTTCTCCTTTTTAGTTTCCTTGTCGGGGGTTATCGGTATTCAATACTTCCTCCACAGCGAGGACATCTTTTATCATCACGTAGTGGTTCTCCACAAGTTGGACAGCGTACCATATCACCCCCCCTTCATAGCGACATAAACCGCTACACAAAGAGACAGGAAGGTAAAAAATCCGGGGATAATAACAAACCCACCTATCAAACGATTATGAAATTTTTCCACATTCTCAAGTCTTTTCGGTAGTGGGGATAGCACGTCCCACCTGTCTTGGCAGTTTGCGTCCAGTTTAACTATTTTTAGTTCCTGATTATGGTGCAAGGCTGTTAAATGGGTATCTGCCACTGCAAGGGAGCGAACCTCTTTAAAAAGAATATCTCGTTCCTCCTTTGATCGTTCAAGGGAGATACGGAATTCACGGTTATCCATCATGTGTGCAGTTATCGTCTGGGTCATCTCCCGTATTTCGGCTGCTTGTTTCTCGTGGGCATCTGCCATCCGTATGAGAGCATTTTCCAACTTGTTTCCGTTATTTCCCATAGCGGAAACAGCTTTTTTTAAATCGTTAATATCGTCTTTGCTTTCACATGGTAGGGTCATTAGCTCCTCCAACGAGCGGGGCCATTTGTTCTGGTGTCGATATGGGTGAATGTTGTGTATCGTCCGATACCGTACTTACCGGGGTACTTCTTATCAAGATAGTTGTAAATGGTGCTAGGAGCGACTCCACGAATTCTGAAGTCTATCGCTCTGTATAGCGGGTGCTGGCTGTTTTCGTTTGATCCGGCACCCCCTTCGGACATAGGGCGATTATTATGGTTCATGCACCTGGCAGCAGAGGTGATAGTGCAGAACACCCTTCCAAACCCAAGTAGGGTGGCGAAGTAGTCACAACAGTCTTGTACAACTTCAATGGTCTCCCAATCCATTGTGTCAATCCCGCAATTGTTTCCTTCACCATCACAATCTGTTCCATTGCAACGGAGTTCGTGGCGGGAGATGTTCTTCGTCAAGTCTCCCATGGATTAACCCTGTGCGTAGACCTTGACAGCGCCTACCCCACTGCGGGTGGCACGGACAAAGTTCATTGGCTTGTCAAAGGTAATGATCTGGGCGGCTGAATCGGTCAGGGTATTCAGAATCGCCCACGCCCCCTCAGCCGTTAAACGCCCTTCAATCTGCACGGTGGTGGCGGCAGGAACAGCATCAACTTGAATATGGAAGGGGGCGGTAACAATAACACTGGTATTGGCATCAGAGCCTTGGAAAGCGGCATCAGCCGAATCATAGATTTTACGGGCGGGAAAGCGAGGACTCTCACTTAGTTTGGTCAGGCTCATACCGTACTCCTCAATAAAGGGTTGACGTATTTACAGCCAGCGTACAACCTCCGCAGAAGTTGCACAACTGGCTTGTGCAATTAATTTCAAACTTGGGCGAGGTCAATCACCCCGAACTGACCATTGCCATTACCATCACTGGTGCCATAGGCAATCAATCCCTGCCCCCTTCTAGCGTTGGGGGTGGCGTGGATCGAGGTGACATTCTTGACGGGGCCGACATTATCGATCAAGAGCTGGGTAGGTTCATTGTCCCACAAGACAATTCCTTGATCGGTAGCAATAAAGCGGTCATCTTTCGACTGCCCAAACTTGAAGTCATTGGCATCTGCTATAGCAAGACTTCCCTCAATCCCCCAAGAAGTTGCAGGGGTATTTTTTAAGTCTACCGAATTTTGCCGAGCAAAACCAACCCTAGAATCATAATCCTCCGGGACGTGTACAAGACCATACGTGTCGTTAATGTTTAACGAGTGGGTTACAACTCCACTTTGATTCTCACCAGTAACACCCAGTCCCAATCGACCCACTCCAGGTGCCCCATTCGTCACTTGAATACTCTTGAACGGAGGCTCACTATCCCCATCGTGCCACGCCTTCCAACTTAAAAGGGTGTCCCCACTACTTAAAGTCTCCTTCCTAAATCTAATAGTGTACAACTCCCCCACCACGGGGTAGAATGGCATAAAGTTTATAGAATTATGGAATGTTGATGTTACTGCAGAATACCCCCCATTTCCTTGTATCCTAAGTAAATACAATCTAAATTCAGAACCATAATATAAAATCCTAACTCCATAACCCCCCTGCTCATAGTCATCACCGGTCCACCACATAAGACCTTCCTGAATAAAGACACTGCTAGAAGCCGCGACGCCCCTAATCCAAGTGGCAGACACATCAAATGAGTCTAATTGAGGCATCTCCGGTCCATAGCAAATGGCAGTGTACTTAGTTCCGCCGGAAAGGGCTCTAGTCTGTATCCCACCAGAATTAATATCCGCATACAGTAAGCTACTATGTCTACCAAATGCACTCCACGTTTCGGGTAGCTCTGTGTATCCCGGAGCAGGAACCTCAGAAGCTCTACGGAGGCCCACAATATCTGGTGCCTTCGCATCAATCACCGTTTCGTCCGAGGATAGGGCATTCCCCCCAGAATCATACGTAAAATAAATACCACCACCTGTAGTAATGAAGATAGAACGAATACTTGCAGCTACTCCCGTAATCACACCGCTGGCAATGCTCGGTATTGTCCCCGTTCCATACTTCAAACTGACACTGGCGGTAATGTCCCCTGATCCGGCCACCACATCATCCCACGGGAGATGATAGACACCATTGGCGGCGGTGCCAAGATAAGCTCCATGATCATTCACGGCCCCACAAGTCACATTAGGGATAGCGGCATAACACTTTCTCTGCCATGTAGCCATCACATGAACATCAACCCCCGCCTCCGTGAAGTGAAAGAGATAGTCTCCTTTTCTGACGATCTTTTTAACTTGTGTACCAAGGAGGGTGAGGTTTCTGGATTCGTAATCCCCGCCGATCTTGTCGAGGGTCGTTCCATAAGAGAATAATTCTCCGCCACCATACCATAACCCACCAATCACAGTTGATGACTCTCGTGTTACAACCATTGATCGACTTTTTAGATTCATAATCCTAAAATTGAAACTACCGCCCATAGACTCAACATACGAAACAAACCCCGATTGTTCCGATGCCCCTTCTGTGGCGGAGACTTTTAGTATCTCTGAGTTTGTCTGGACATTTTCAAAACTACGTCCTAACGGGTCGCATATTTGTAATCCTAGATCAGTACCAAGAAACAATGAATCCCCAACCGAAATATCGTTCAAAACAGTTCCCATCTGGGGGATATTATAATTTACTAAATCATACCCGACAAGGTACGTCGTCTTAGCGGTTGATGGCCAAGAATCCGTGTATGTGCCTACACCAACTAACCTATCATCCCCAAAGTACATCCTGTGGAATGATCTTGAGGTTCCTGAGGTGTATACCTGATTCAATAACTCCGGTAAGGGCTTGCAAACTGTAAATCTATAAAACTGACTGGTTCCAGAGTAGTAGGAAACCATCAGGTGAGTTCCGTCTTTTGACCATCCCATTGACACTATTGTATCAGGGAAGGTGTGGCTGATTTTAAGTAGTAATGAATTATCCGGCTGTAACTCCAGTATTTTAAGGGTTGGTGTTCCCATATCAGCAATAGCTATCCTACTGTAATCCGAAGACCATGCCATAATAATAGGAGAAGAGTTTGTGGAAAACCCAAGATCAAAGTCATTTGGCCCCTGTGGAACAAAGGTATTGGTCTCATCTAACAGGAATAGCCGAACAGTATTACTGTTGGCTGAAACAAAGGCCAGTAATCGCCCCTCGTCCCCCCCAAGCGCCATGCCACCTGATCTATTTAGAGGAGGTAGCCCCACCACAGTTCTCGCCGTAAAGGTGTCTATGTATTCATCAAACGCATCCTTATCCCTTGTAAATAAGCGCCCTGCTATTGTGGACGAAGATACGCTCATTCGCAATAGGACTGAATCAGAATAGGCATACGTAGTTGATGAGACCGACGACGTGTTACTATACGGCATGGATATTTCATCTGTGTTATTGTTTACCCGCAGAGAGAATACATAGGGGCTACTTGGCCCCATGCCAATAACTAAGCCATCAGAAGTGACCCCAAATAGACCTAGGTTGGGGGGTAACGAGATATTATGGGAGAGGAGGAGTTCTTCTGGTGGTACCATCTTATAAAAAATAAGGTTCCCATCTAGAATGTCATTATGTGCTAAAACATAGTCACCAACAACTACAGGATTAGTGTCCCAGTGATTTGCATCAGAAGTACTAGTATTATAGTAAGATAAGCGTTGGACTGCCCCATTAACCACACTTCCGGGAAGTTCCATCCCAGAAGATATATTAAAATTTCCAAGCGGTAATGGCATTGATCTAACTGTATTTCCGGTTTTAAATACAACATACTTGTCCCCGCACACCACCTTATCAGCGACCCCAATGAAAGTGAAGAAAACTGAAGTGGACGTATCTTTTTGGTAAATCCCTCCTGTATCGAAGCATGCCACTAGAGCCATTCCTGTAGCCGCCATGGATACGATCACATTAGAACTAATGGCAGGGTCAGTTGTAGTAGAGTATTTTGCCACTACATTACCTGTTGAATCCCCTGCTTGAATACCCGCAGCAGAAACAAACAGTATTCCTTGATTACTTGTCCCAATGTACACCCCCATACTATTAACCGCACCACAAGTCACATTACTGACCTCCGCCCATGCTACGCGATTCTTGGTGGTCAGATCATAAACATCCACCCCCGCTGAAGTGAAGTAGTACAGTCGATCCCCGTACTCAACAATATCTTTCACATCATTAGCTAATAACTGGAGTTCCTGTGCCATACATCACCTCATATATCTATTGTGGCTTGAACAGTGATCGAAGGAGCTTCCCCCACGATTTCACCATTACGAATAAAGACGTTCTTATCTCCCGACACCGGGGGTTCTATTTGTTGCCCGAAAACCTTGAACTGCTCCCCCGCATACGTCTCTACTTGGCTTGTCCCATCAGCGTTGTGTGCAATTAATTTCACAAGCATCAGTGGCGTCTTCGGGATCATGCTCTGAAAAGTCTGGTAGAGATTACTGCTCATAATGACGCTCCAGTTTCACTTGTTGGCGAACGATAGTCGGGCCACCGGATGATCGTTGTGCTTGAAGGGAAACACCCATCACCACACCATACCAGTTCGTAGGGGATGCCTCATAAACACGTACTACCTGACCGGATTCAAATAAGGGTACGTCAACGGAGATAGGTAACTCAAGGGAGTACTCTCCTTTTCGTCCAGTTTTATTAATTTCGTAACGACCCCGTTCTCTGGCAAGGGCCACAGTAACAATCAAAGGATCAGTAACCATCGGAACAATGGACAGTCCATCAGAACCCAATCGTTGAATCTTACCCAACCAACCATCATCCGTTGTCCCCGCCACAAAGATACCATTTTTGACGGGAGAGGGCTTCCAATCATGCCCGGTGCTGACGATATAACTATGATCCAGTTGCACATCGGCATCAGCAGGAGCAAAGTCCCACGGGTTCTTCTTGTACACCGGCTTCACCCGAATCACCTTGGCATTGCGATCATGGGTGACAAAACCACCGCAGGATTTCGCCAAAGCTACCATATTTTCAATTGGGGTCTTGTCTTGATAGGTGAAGGTATTGGCGGGGATACTTTCATTAACCGTCTCGGTAAAGTCCCAACTCGCCACCCAGTTATTTGGGCCATCAACCCTACTACGCTCTTGATCAAACAACTGACTGATATTCAATGCCCCGGTATAAGTATGGGAGGATGGTTCAGCGTAGGGAGCAGCGAACTCTACTGCAATAGACCGCCCCACCACCGAGTATTGAGTTTTTCCAAATGCCCCGCGCTCACTGTAGCCTTCGATATACATGTGGAAGGCATAGCCATTGATTGTAGCAATCACCTCCACCGCTCCAGCAAGGGTAGGCTTACAGAGATCAAGCGCGGCTTTGTTACCTAGGGTGGCGCGGAAGGTGTAACACCATGAATCAATATCGGTATCAATCGACATACCAAGAACAGCGATCATCGCATTGTCGCTGGCTCGAACTAAAGAGGCTTCAGACATAATGTATAAACTCCTTCCTGCACCTTCCGGCGGCGGGAATGTCGGGATGATGTCGGGTAACTCCCAATAATTATCCTTTGGGCCGGTATCATACGGAGGAACCCATTCACATTGCGTATTGACCAATCGTAGCAGGTCAAAGCGTAAAAGGGAAAGATCAAATGGTTCAGGAACAAAAACGTCATCTTCTTCTACGTAGTCGTGATCATCAGCAGGGTCTTGGACGGTGACGTTTATACCACTGCTCCAGACACTTCCGGTAGGACTGATCCATACAGCGTTCTTATCTCCCTCCTCAACAGGAGGTAGAGCAAGTTTACGAACGTGTGAATTTGAAGCGGAGACACGTCCCGTTTCATCGAACAGCACTGCATACGTAGCTTCTAGCATTGTGTCGTACAAATACGCAACAGGAGGCGGTGTGGGGCTGATAAACCGTGCGTTCGCAGTGGTCAAGGTCAATCGGGTATAGGGTTCTGCCATCTCCCATGTTGCGTCTGCTCGGCTGTAAAAAGGTCTTGTGTAGCGAATAGAACCAACCTCTTCCTCAGACCACTGGAAGTTCGTAGAAGGTGTGTAGGGTTTTGCGCCTTGCCATGTAAAGTCTACCCGTGAAGATATGGGGGGATTATAAGTACCATCATCCACCTCTATCTCATTGACCCGTGAGCGTCTGACCAGATTAAATTCAAGAGCCATCCCCCACGTTGGGATACAGTTCCAGTATTTTCCTACATAAGATACCGGCCCCCACACGATATGCCACCACAAGTCTTTTACCGGAGCTTGCCCTGCACGATTGATCCATTCAATGATGTGGGTGTTAAGTTCATCCCACTTAAAAGAGGGCAGAAGATCCTTAACCTCCGGGCGAGCATAAGGAAACGGATGTTCTAGAAAGTGGAAATCCATCGGAGACCACGGATAATATTGAAACTGGTCAAGAACGTTCGGGAACTTCCATGGAGGCGTATAGTCTTTACTATAGCGATCAGTAAATTCCCCGGCCTTGGTTAACCAGAAGCGATCCAGCACCACATGATCATCCCACAGATGGGTTTTGTCCTCATCCACATGAACAGCATCCCCCCACGGAATCCTGTGTTTCGGGTCTTTCCTTTCTGGGTCTACATATGGTGCAATTAATTTCACAGCCTTTTCCGGGGGGTCAACGAATGGTACCCGATACAGCCATGCGGTAGGGCGAGGGGTATACCATGAATCAGCAATGGTGGCCTTGGTACTAAAATTAATTGATACCCCTGTACGGCAATCAAGGATATTGATCAGGTGAAGTTCGGCAAGCCCTTGGAGCTTTATGCTGCCTGCCCCCTGTAGAATCTGATTCCACAAGGTTGCTTGACCTTGGAGGCTGATACTACCAGTGGCTCGTATAGCGTTGGTAATAAGCTGCGCCACGCCCTGAATACGAAGGGTGGTGGGGGCAAGGGGTAGTTCTATCGGGGGTATTTCAGGAACGTACTTCGGAGAGTAAGTATACCTCTCAAACAGCTTGAGCCATTCATCATAGCCATAGCTATTGCCGTCACTGTCGATCCAGACTTGATCGGTATCACGGTATTGCGTTTCAGGGATAACTTGCGGGAACAGGTGTTGATTAGCGGAACGATGCGTCCCAGCATCATCAATCCAGACCGCTGTAATATCAATACCAGAGGGAGGTTGTGGGGGTTGCCACGTAGCATCAGCCTTATCCAGAGGAAGACGTGTATACTCTTCTGCTCCTGCCCAACTGGCATTGGCTGTCGTATGATAAGGACGTAAATAGCCCTCACCCCAACTAAACTCTGCTGATGGAGTGTACGGCTGCGAGCCTTCCCAAGAGAAATCCACCGCCGAAGATTGTGGCGGTGAATAGGTCATGTCGGAATTACCTTATCATGGATCAAGGAATTGAAATCGGCTTCATCATCACCCGCAAGGGCGACAATCGTTGTTGGGGTTGCTACCACAGACTCAAACTCATACCCCCCCAATCCATCTGTTTGTGTGACTGTAACATTTTTTGGATACTGCCGAGGAAAGCACATTACAGTGGAGTTAATTTTAGGCTCCCCGTCAGCTCCACGCACAGTCCCACTAATACTACCTATCATTCTTCCCGGTGGTGTGAATGTGGTTTCATACCTAGATACCCCATCAGTGAAACGGAAATCCTGCATGTATCCATGAAGGTAACGCGGCAAACTTGATGTCCTTGCAAATCCCAAGTGCCCGTCCCCCCAAGGGACACCACTAAGATCCCCCGTAACCCCAGGCACAACTTGTCCATCTAAGGATAAAAAAACATTTTGCCCTCTACGACAAAAAGAAGCATGGTGCCATGTGTTAATCGTCACAAGGTTTGTTGTTCGTAGGGACCACCCACCATACACATCACTAGAGGCATAAAAACCCAAACGACCGTCACTTAATATATCTGATTGTACTCTGGCGCTATTACTCTCCACATCACCAAAGAAGAAAACACCATTAAGATTAGCCAGCTCTAAAACCTTGAACCAGAACTCTACACTAAAATCATTAGTCCCTATATACGTGCTAGAAGCTCCTATGTTTATGCGTCCCGGAGTTCCATCGAAAAAAACACTCCTCCCGTAGAATTTATAATCTGAATCTGAGTGGATAGGATCACCAAATGTCGCAGAAACAGCTCTATTAGAGGGCGACCTGTCAGTAAAAAGTTTTGTCCCCACCTCCCCATTAAAAGGCAGTAAAAGAGAAACCTTATCATAATGTAACCCCATCTTCTACTCCTTCTTACTGAGGTAGTATTCTATCAATAATATCATTATAGATAACCCCTTCTGTTGCGCTATCAAGCACTACTCTTTGTACCTCTGCCCCCGGCAGGTCGGGTATAGCAGTTGTAACCGCGTACACTCCCGTAACCGGATCACTAATAGTGGATGCTAGCAATGCCCCTGATGATCTATCATATATCCTAACAACCCTTGATACTAAACTCCCGTCCGGTCCTGTTATCGTACCAGAAATAATTTCATTCCTATACGCCCCTTCAATTATTATATCGTCTATATAAAGTACAAATCCTATACTATTTTGATGGTCACTAAAATACACAGCAGTGATACTTTCTATTGGGTGGATAGCTACTGACCAAGACTTAAAAATAATTACAGATATTCCATCACTATCGTAAAGAGTAAGACTCCCAATATTCAAATCCATATCAAACTTGAGTTCCACCTTATACCATTTAGATAGAACTACAACGTAATCTGTTGCCCCAGGGCCACCAATAGTGTCACCTCCCTCCGGAGTATAAATATAAACCTTAGAGCCGGTTGTTTCACGGGACAAGTTAAACCCGTAAAACTTGGAGACCCCTTCGGAAACGCCGTAGAATCCTAGCTCACAATCATCTGTGTCTCGTTGCGCCATATTAAACCAGAGGGACGCAGTGGTAGTCCCGGATGGATACACCAATATCGGGGAGGGGAAATTATGCCGAAACTTCGTATTGTTGGTGCTAAATTTAAGAGAATAAACCCCCCTCGCAACGGTGCTACTAATGGTAGGGACACTATCTCCATCTGTCCACCCAGATAAAATGCCAGTCTCAAAGTCTTCACTATAATAGATCATGACACCTCCACTTGCAGATAGCCGGGAGGGATAATGCCCTTCGCTGTGGTCGTTAAAATCTCCACTGGCTCAACCAACAACCCTTGAAGAATAGCATTGGCTCCTTGATCAAAGATTTTCCAGCCACCTATGAGGCCCCAATCCTCTGTTTGTTGCGGGAATTCGATATTGACGAGGTTGAAGAAAACACCGTCATCGTTGGTCGGGCCCCCCCAATTAGCATCACCGGGATTGATTTGTACCCGTCCATAACCACCGCCAGACACCTCATCCAACAAAACCGTTGGCTCAAGAGCATCAACAAGGAACAGCCCGACATAAAGTTCGGTCGGCTTGGCGTAAGCGGCGGTGCGAAAGATATGAGAGCCAATCGCATTTTCTAAAAAAGGTGTTGTGCCCATCAGGTTGTCTCCTCAGTGCGTACCCACTTGATGTAGTCCATCACTTCTGCATCATAAATCTTCCGATCATCAAAACCTATCGCCACAAAGAAATCATGCTGGGTTTGATTCGGTAATTTTCGGAATAAAAATGTTCCGTCCAACTTGCTCATTCTTGAAGTTACATAAGCCATTGTTCTTCTGTTGAGCAAGATAACACGCCTGCTGGCTTCAACTGAATCAACTTTCAGTGTTCCACTCACTTTATAGTCGATCCACTTTACCCCCTTCGCCACCGGCTGAGGGGTCAGTGCAATTAATGTCAAACTTCCCAGAGCAGCCATTACCACGTATCCAGTTGAATAGCGTATTGTTCCCAGTTCGTTGCTGTAATAGCGACATTGAAGATCATGTAGTTCTTGGTATCTACAGAGAACGTATCCCCGGTCTGCCCCACCATGTGGGGGAAGATTTGAAACAATCCGGGCATTTTTCCTCGCGAGGATGAACTAAAAGGGTTACTTAGCAACACCGGATACGTCTGGGGTATGGCTTCCCCTGCTTGTAAATTGGTTGGATTAATCGGAACCATATTAGAGCCAAGGTTTCTATTTCCCTGCGGGGTTAATAATCCGCAAGCACCACTTAATGCTCCTGCGGTGCTCTTGTAATATCTGTTCCCCACAGTTGAACCTATGAGCGTGGTGCTTAACTTACACGCCACATTGGCGGCGGTACCATCCAAACGAGCAGCCGTATTATGAGAAACAATAATCGCGTTATTCGTATCATCAGGAATGAAGGAATCAAAGTCTCCAACATAATGAATGATGACGGGCCTTCCACGCAAGGAGTCCACGCTATTGACCAAATGGTGATCGGCAATACACATATAAAACCCACGATTATCCCCAATAATCCACCATTCAGGATTATAACGAAGCTCCTCAGCTACATCGCTAGAGTAGGTTTTACCAAAAGGTAGATTGCCCCATTCTCCGAATCCCTCATGCACAGAACTCATGGACTCAAAGCCCTTGATCTGAGCAGTGCGGTACACTTCAACGGCATTATCGTCATTGAACTGGTACATCAATCCAGTACCCGCTCCTGCAAGGTAAGCCCCAATACCTAAATCCTTGGCGTAGGGGGAAGACCACCCAAGCGGGGCCCGTGCGTCACCAATGGTGGTGTTGTATCCCGTAAGGAGGACTTTATCCAGTATGGCTAGAAGAGTTCCCCCCGCAGGGGTTAGACTACCTGCCCCGCCTTCAATAGATGTTCTAAGTTTTGGCGCTCTCATCAATTAGCATCCCCTCGTAATTGGAGAATGAACTGATCTTCTGGTTCCTCTACCGGCCCCGCCATTGTTGTTCTGGCAATCCACATCGGAGCATTAGCAGCAAGAGTATTGAAGCGAAGCACATTCCCTATCGCCCAGCCAGTGCCCCACCCTTGTTGTGGGATATTGAAATACTTTTCCCCGGTCAACAAGTTTACTGGGCCGCTGTCTGCCGCAGTGGAGAAGGTGCTGGTTCCCGTATCTGGGTTTAGTACCTGCCCCAGTTTTTCCCCTGTAATGGTAAATGACGTGGTGGAAGTAAATTGGCACCGCCAGCGTTCTTCAATTGCACCATTATTTAAAACCTGAATCGGGAACTGTAGATCGTTGTAGACTCCGGTAGTTGGGTTGCCGATTTGACTGTCACTCCACACACTTGTCCATGATACCTGACTAAACAACTTATGAACCCTAGAAGCAAGATCGCCAAACAGCAATGCACTGGATACTTGAGTTTCAAGGGCTGGGAAAGTATGACTGATGGCCCCTGCTGTTCTCAGACGACCATTGATCTGCACATCGGTTAGTAGCATCATATCTTCTATCCGGTGCTTGATCTGTAAAGGTTCTGTTAGCCCCTGCCCTGTGATGTTTGCAAAGGTCACAGTCCCCAATGCAAGATCGGTGGTGTAAAGCGTATCAGATACCATCGTTCCGTTCGCATCATAAACCTCAGCAAGCGCAAGTCGGAGGCGACCGACATCTTCCGTTGTGTTGGAAACAGGGTCAGCGCACACATGGGTACCAGTATGATGGACAACCACCACATCCCCCGCTTTGAAGATTGGCACCCGCCCATCCGAAGGAAGGCGGGTAGGTTCAATACCAAGCAACTCAGGATCAAGGGGAATGAAGGAGTACAGCACACAGTTATACTGTGCGGTCTCTGGTACAACCCCTTCCGGTACAAAATACTGCCCAAGAACTAACAGCCCCGGATCATACCAAAGCTCACTCTCAACATCCGCCTGATCGTACCACTTACCGAACTCAACACGAACAACTCCGGTTGTATGGTCTACAACCCCCCGCATGTTGTCACTGACGATCTCCCCCGTAGTTTCAACGGTAGCTGTAAATAGCTCCCCACCAACATTCGTTCCACGCAAGAACATGCTTCCGTCCCGAACAGGTGCCCCCGGTGTTCTGAACACATACTTCGTTGGGTGAAACCCATCAGCCCTCAATAGCAAACTCTCCACCGTAACGGCCCCAGTGTACCCAGACATGGGGTTTAGCTGAACCTCCCCTGTGTCGTAATTTATATCCCCCACAAGAGTACCAACCCCCGTGGTACTGCTACGATTAACATAAATATTTCCAAGACCGTCATCATAAAACTTGTTAGCCCCTATGGAAAACAGGGCACTTCTTGGAACAATGTACGTTGTTGGGTACTGCATCAATTGGGCACTCAGAGTGGTATTAAGCTTCGGGTCTGGGATCGTTTCATTAATTTCACCAGTAGTCTGTAATTCTGTAACAGTTACAACCCTAGCGGAAACGGGGCTTGTAACCGGGTACACTTCAGTTGCACTCCTTCTGGTATAGGTTCCGTTTGCGTTCGCATCGTAATAGTAATACCTGTAGGTTGGGCGAATAAAGGAGAATTCCCCAGTAGCATAATTAACCGTCCCAACATCCCCGTATCCAGAAGCAACCAAGCCTCCAGCCCCATTATCCACTAAGACCAAGATCGTTTCTTGGGTATACTCTAATGGGGAATAGTATACCCAATGCGATGTTGTAGATGTTTTTTTAACAGTTACAGGGACATTTATGCGTATATTATTTGGAGATATATCCGTTGCTGGTAAGGTTCCATGAACGGTCACACCATCCACCGTCACGTTCACAGGAATAAATGCAGGCTCTATAGCACTGCGGTCATAAGTGACGTTGTACGTTGTACCTACTGGAGGGGTGACTGTTGGGATAAATCGCAGCCATTGTCCATCAATTGTCCCTGTTGCATCCCCTGCAAGGGTTCCGGGTACCGCAGTGTCCGATGCCGTTCTTGGTGTTCCATCGTCATCCCACGTCAGCACAATCGTACCTAGCTTAAATCCAGCCTGAAGCTGCTTAGAAATTGTTGCTGGGACAGGAGGTGTCACCTCCTCTATAGCCTCAAGAGTCAAAGTTTCAATCTCGTGTCCCCATTGGATAATGATACTGGAATCAACATCAGGCAATGCTCCAAGGGTAATAATACAACTCCCCGTCCCATAATTAATGGTGCCCGTCCCCATACCATCCTCAAACCCAGAAAAAACCCCACGTCCATCATCACGAAGTTCGTACCACTTCCCTTGGGCCATGTAGCTAATATACACGCCCCCCGGTGTCGGCAATGGATCAACCAGCATGGGGGTATAATTATAACTCCTATTTCCAAGAGTTACTTCAATCTCCATGCTATCGAAGGATTGCATCAAGGGCACGGCGGGAGTGGCAGTAATTGCCACAGTGCTGCTCCACGAAGTTCCACGGATAATCTCAATCTGACCAGAGGCATAATCCACTTCCCCAGTAAACCCACCATCTGCGGCCCCACTTTCAGACACAACCAGAAACCCTTTATGGTCAATAAAGGTGTACCCAGAGACAGATAGAACAACACTCCCCGGCAAAATCCCCTGTGGCAAGTGAATAACATTCGTTGCCTGTGTACGAGATGCTGAAAATGTCAAACTATCAACATCGCCATTACGAACCATCGTTGTATGCGCCCCGTTCATAAACTGATCAAGGAGGGGGGTTTCTACTTGGCTGGTGGGGACAAGTTGGTTATATATAGAATCAACCCGCAGTTCAAACTGTCCCGGCGTATGCTCCTGAGTAGTCTTCTTCACCCCATAATACTTACTGGCATCAGCCACAATCGTCCTATGCACTCTGGTTAATGCCTTCGTAGTGTAAGGGGTGGGTTCAATTCCCGGAAAGGTTTCCTGCAACGGATTATTCAAATCAAGCGTTAGTAGCTCGGCGGTGAAGGTGGTGTTATTGAGGTATACATATGTATACGTCTGGGCAGAGACCCCTGATACTTTTACGTATTGTATAAATCCATTAGCGGTATTTTTTAAAACAATCGTTTCGCCGTTTTCTATTCTTGGTGTTCCCGGCCTAGCAAACAGCACAATAGACCGCTGCCCCTCAAGCTGGTCATTAGATGGTCTCCATGGGTACTCACTGGCGATAGACACATAACTTTCAACCCTATCCTTCGCATCCACCCTTAAATCGCTTGGATCTTTGGTGGTGAACAGGGTGGTGTGAACATTATCATCTTCCGGCGGATTGGAGACAATGGCATGACTTCCATAGTAGAAGTCACTATTGGCGGTCTGCACTGACAAGAAGGCTTTTCTCAGGCTGACCCGACCATAAACACGATCCAAACGGGAAATGTCTGGGAACAGATTATTGGCAACCCCGTCCTGCACTTCTTCACCGATCATCCGGCCACCGCCGTCTTCAAAGTCAGTCAGACGCTGGGACTTCATCAATTTTACATCCTGCTTTTGGATTGCCATATCAAATCTCCATAAATTTAAGCGACAGTGTGTACCAGTCCTCATTGGCAGACTGTTTCCACGGGAGTACCGCAGCGGCCTGTACCGGAGTGTCTGACTGCCTGAACATTACCTGAAAGGATCTTGCGTCTGGTAGAGTTAAAGTGAACTCCCTACCAGAAATATCTCTACGCCCCTGCAAAGCAATAACCACTTGGCGGGTAACCCACCCCATGTCTTCCTTCCCCTCAAGGGTGATGAACCTCCCCGCCTGCCTCGTGCCCTCGTCAATCAACAAGGTGCCGGTAAGGGTGTAGTCTATGGCTTGTGCTACGGGATTCCAATCAAACTCATCAACCCATTCAAGATCGTTTGGAAGCTCTACTGTAATATCGTCTACAGCATCATAAAGAGTAATCATGTGGTGCGTCCTCCAGCTTCAAGAATAACATTCAAAACCTTGCTCACGTCATCCTCAAAATACCCGGTCACTTGGTTCCCACTCGGAGAAACAAATTGCACCCGATGGGTTTTTTGCGGTGCCGCTACCTGCCCCCCTTCAGCAAACCGCTGAACCATACCCCCTGTAGAAAAATGTCTCTTGGGAGGGGTAGGCATAGCAACGATCCGTTGGGACACCCCTGACAGTGCTGATTTTAAACGTTGCCCGGTACTTGACCACGGATTATTGATAGCTGACATGAAACCACTACCGAAGCGTCTTGTCCAATCCTTTACCGCCTCGTTACGGATAAACCATTCTCCGGGTCGAGCAAGAACTTTGACCGAATCTATCTTGGAATCCCCACCGGGAATCTGCCCACCACGAGAAAACCCAAGAGTCGTATTGTCGGCCCCGGTCGCGGATGCAATGGCCTTTAGTTTCAACTCATTTTCCGCTTCAATGTGCTTCATTCTTTCTTCGTGGGCTTGCTGCTCCCGCACCAGCTCCTCTTCCCAATGTTTGATTTTCAAATCATTGACAATCTTCAGATTCAAGACTTCCAAATCCAACTTTGATTTAAGAGCATCCGCCTCAAGGCTGCCCCCCTGACGCTCATTCTCCAGTTCTTGTATCTGTCGTTCGTACTCTTCCCGCGCCTTATCTACCTCTTCCTGCTTGGCCCCTTTCTCTTCAAGTGCCTGTAGTTCAAGGTAGGATTTGTAGCGTAGGTTTTTGATCTGGGCATCAATTTCCTTACTCTCTGTCTCCAGTACTTTCAGTCGATCTGCTGATTGCTTATCAAATCCGTAGGCTTCAATGTCCAGCCCCGCATTACGAGCCGCTTGAAGCTGCTCTTCAATTTTTGATATCGTAACCCCACCATCTTTTTCGGCGTTAATACGGCGTTGGGTATTAAGTTGATCCTGCAATTCATACCTAACTTGGCGAAGCCGTGCCACAGACTCACCACTAAGAAGGTTGTACTGTTCCAAACTCCCGGTCAGCATACTTTGCGCTTTATGTACTGCTCCAGTGTCCCCAGCCCGTGCCCTAGTTAGTACCTGTATTTCTTTTTCCAATTCAATTTGCTGATCAAGCCCACGTGCAATGGTACGGTGCATGGCCTCTATGTCGTTATATATAAACTTCATTCCTGTAAGGGCGGGCCACGACATCTCAAGAGCCCGTGCCGTTTCAATAGCTGCCTTTTTCTGCGCCTCCAAACTATAAACAACATCAGTGGCTAGTTTATTTGTTTCCAGCCACTGGTCGGCAGACCCCTTCCAGAAAGATGCCGCAGCTCCAGTAGCCGCCACCAGTGCAGAAGATATTTGCCCTGCCTTATCAATAGCACTACTGTACATATTTAAAATTATTGATAGTAGATCAACGTGCATCTGTGCTTTTTTGTTGGACTCCTTCAGCTTTGCGTTTTTCTCTGCTATCTTCTGGTTTTCTTCTTCCTTTAGCCGGTTTATGTTTCTCTGTTTGGCAGTGTTGGCCTCAATCTTCTCCCCCGTGCTTCCAGTTGCATCAGACACCTCATTTTGAGTTCCAACCTGCTGTCTAACCATGTCCACCTGCTGTTGCTGCAAAGCTCTTATACTGGCCCAGTACTCCTGCTCTGCCTTTAGCTTTTCTGCCAAGGCGGTCTTGTACTCCTCACTATCCTTATCATAATTGGCAGCAATAGCTTGAAACTTGGCATCATGCAGTGGCCTACTGGCTTTAACGTACTGCTCCTCCGCCCGGAGCTTTTCGGCATTGGCTTGTTCAGCAGTATATACGCCAAGAGCTTCATACTTCTCTATTTCAACAAACCGTTGTTGGAGTTTTGTTTTCAAAAATTCCAATTCATCGGTCTCATTTTTAACCGTCAATGCAACCCGTGCGGCCTTCTCCTGCTTTAAGGTTTCAGTGAAGGCTTGTTCTGCGACAGTGCGCTCCCCCAGTGCGGTACGGTATTCTTCAGAATCCTTTCCGTAGAACTCGATGGCCGTTTTCAGATTACCTTCCTTAGCCTTTACAACCCTTTCTGCAAACTTTAACTCTTCGGCCAACAACCGTGCATTCCCACGTTCACGTACTTCCAACCCTTCAGCAACATCTGCTTCCATGTACGCTCGTTTTTGAGCCAGTACAAGGCGCTCCCCCTCAAGCTGATTGTCTCGACTTTCTTGTGCAATTAACTGCAAATTGCCTTCAAGCTCTCGTTTGAGTTCTTCTTCTTCCGCTGCCTGCTGTGCCTTTAACGCAAGATACTCAGCACTACCTGCTTCTTCCAGTGACAGCATCTGCTCAAACATGGTCTTGAGGGATTTTAACCGTTCGTCATACTCTTCTCTGAGTTTTTGGGTGGCTTGTTCTTCCTCCTCCCCAAACTCACGAATGAACCCTTCCCGCAACGTTTTTTTACGAAGCAATGCTGATTCTTCCGCATCAACTTCCTCCCCCGCTGCCAAAGATGCCGCAGCTATTCTTGCCCTCATATACTTTTCTGCTACTTCATACTCCCCCTTCTGAATGTAGGCCATATACTGGGCATACTCTTCCGCCTTCAGAAGTCGTTCAGCACTTGCTGACTCAGTAATGTCGGTAATTCTTGCTTCTTCACTGGCCGCGTTCTCTGCCCGTTTCTTGCCCCTCTGGTCTATCTCAGCTATATGCTGATCCAGAAACTCAAGATGCCATTCCTTCCGCTGTATCGCTGCATCAACTTCTTCGGTACTCAACCCAAAGAACTCATTGAACGCTCTTTTTCCTTTGAGTAGGGTGATTCCCATCTTGGTTACAAGGGTCTCAACCCACGTAATGAATTTTTCAAGGTGGTCTTGAACGGTTAATGTCCCAATTTCAATACCGTTGATCCATTGCCCAAGCTCCCACCCCGCAAAGGCGGCACCAAGAACGCCTAGAGCGGTATTGAGGAGTGCCATCGCCCCGGCAAGGGTGCGGATAGATTTTGCTGCTAGGAGGGATGACACACTTGTGGTGTTGAGATGGGCTATCGTCAATTTCAGGTTGGTAATCAGTTTTGGGATCGCAGTTGTTGCTGTCCACAGGGCCGCTGTAGCAAGCCCACGTAGTCCGGTAATGGTGAGGTTAAGGGCAAGTCCTAAAAGTCCAAGGACAGTCAAGAGAGCCCCTACAACACCAACCATAAGAAGGATGGTGGGGCCCACTGGCCCAATGGATTTCAAGAAAGCCTGTGCCCACCGGATAACCGCTGTCCCACGTTCCACCAAATTCTGCAACGTTTCCATCAACGGCATGGCGGCAACAAGAATAAGCTCTTGTATTGCAGACATCGCAGTGACAACTGCCCCTGAAAGATTGTCCTGCATGACTTTCGCCATGTGCCCTGCTGCCCCCTCTGCGGCTCTGGTTCCATCCTCAACAATTTTCAAAGCATCAGACAGTTCCTTCATTTTTTCTGAACTGCTGGCAGCAGCGGCAGCGGCAGTAGCGGCATACCGTCCAAAAATGTCGCTCATCAATGCCAATCCCTGACTTTGATCAGGCATCTCATCAAGAGCACTACCGACATCATCCAGCACCTCTCTCAGCCCACGGAAATTCCCTTCGGAATCCACGGTAGATACTGACATGGTTTCCAGTGCGGCCTTCGCTTTATCGGTGGGGGCGGTCAGTGCCAGCAGCATGCGCTTGACGTTGTTACCGGCACTGGAGGCTTTGATACCATTATCCGCCATGGCCCCCAACACGGACATGACTTCTTCCATGGAGGTGCCAGTAGCGGCGGCGGCAGGGCCAGCAATCTTCATCGCCTCGGCTAGTTCCAGTACGTTAGCGTTAGCGTTTGAGGCAACATAGGCCAGATTGTCATTAACACGGGTGAGGTCTTCCACCGGGAGACGCATACCTGACATAACGTTGGTGGCAAGGTCAGCGGCTTCGGCAAGCCCAATGTTACCTGCTGCGGCCAATTCAAGGGTTCCGGGAAGGGCTTTGATGGATTCTTGGGCGTTCAATCCTGCCATGGCAAGAAAGGTAAGTGCTTCAGCAGATTGTTGGGCGGTAAACTTGGTTTCTGCCCCCATCTTACGGGCAATGGCTTCAAGAGACGCAAAGGCTTCAGCAGTTTCTTCTGTTCCTGCTTTGGTACCAAACATGACCGCATTGACTTGGGACATGGTACGTTCAAAGTCAGCGGCTTGTTTGATGGGGAAGAAGGCGGCGGTTGCCATGGTACCGCCTACCTTCAGCATGGTCATCGAGGTAGCTTTTAGATTCTTCTGAAACTTATCCAAGTTTTTATCGACATTGGCTAGTTCTTTACTGGCCTCGTCTTTTAACCGGATCAGGAGCTCTACTACTGCGCTTCTAGCCATTTTTGAAATTCCTTCCCAGCATCCTTGGATTCTTTTGCCATCTCAGCCCTGTAAACTGCCACCGCCATGGTCTTTACATGTTCGTTGTCTCTCTCATACATTGCTTTCAGGGCAAGACAGAAGAAGCTGTATCCGTAATCCCAGACTGCTTGGCCGTGACCTCCTGCAATGAGGTGGCATACAGACTTGGCAAATCCTTCTCCATCGCTGCTCTCATCTGCCCCAGTACTTGATCGAACCCCAGTTTTTTTGCCACTGTAAAAAAACTTTGGTTCACCTCCATAAACCACCCGAACAGTTCTTCCAGCTCGGAAGGAGTTGATTCAAGAAAGTCATCGAATGCCAGCCCCTCTGCCACTACCGGCAGAAACTTTTCAAGGTGTGTACGCATAGCAGTCATCGTATCCACCCCATCCACTTCAGCCAGATCAAACAAGGCCATGATATCCTTTACCCGTAACTCACGAATAATAATCTTCTTTCCTGCAAACTCTTTCTGGGATTCTTTACGTGCCATTTCTCTCTCCATGTATAGAAAAAGGGGTGGAGGTTAGACCCCCACCCCCGGTTTAGGCTATGCAATTGATTGCAAATCCGTTTACGCCATCATTTCCCGGAAGAACTTGGAGCCGGTAGTGCGGGTTAGATCGGCAAGCGCAGACCCTGCAACAGACATCTGGGCAATCTCGTCATTGATCAGGGCGAGGTTCTGCAACGGATCGGCCTCGAATTTAAAGACTTCAACCACCACAGGCTTGTTGTCCTCGGCGGTGTTCAAGCCCTCAAACCGCAGGGCGTATTCCTTCACGCCTTGGGTCATGGCATCAACCTTGGAATACCCAAGGTGGGTGTAGGATATCTCCAGTTCTTCGGCATCATCAATACTTGCAACGGCCCCGGCAGCAGTCTGGTCGGCGGCAGACAAAATGTTGATTGAACCTGCCCCTTCATTGACGGTGTAGTTGTGATCAAGTACATAGGTGGTAGCAGATTTTGCCCCGGTTCCCTGCACAACTACAGCAACTTCCGGGTCAAGATTCATGTGCATCAACGGGACGGTCATGCCCAGATAGGCAGTAACCTGCTCATCAGCAACGGCGGCACCGGCTACAGCAGCCGCATCACCGCGCAAGGCCATGGCGAGGTTTTCCTTGTTCAGAGATTCAAGCGTCATGTTGATGGTGGACTTTTGCTCGGTGGTCAAACGCTTGTCAGTTGCACGTTGGCCGGTGGAGCTTTCCTTATGCTCAAGGGTGGACACTTCAATGGACAGTTCCAGACCACTGACGTTACCAATATTACGGTAACCGAGGATTTTACCCTCAGCATTACGAGCACCAATCAGAACAATGCCCTGTCCTGAGTAGTACTTGCTCTCTACACTGTTTTTCTGGCTCATGATACTTCTCCTTAGAATGGTTGGTTTTTATCTAAACGATTGACTGATCCCGCAGCCAAGCCTCAAGTTCTGGGCGTACATGTATACGATCACCGGCAGCGTAATCAACTCCTTTTACTGTCACCGGTTTTTTTAACAGCAAGCCCTCATCCACAGGTTGGGCTTCATCTAAGAAGTCTTCCACTTCCATGAACACAGACTCGTCAAAAGTCTTACTTTTTTTACGTCTTGTTGAAGCCATTATTTTCACCTCATGGTTTTCAGTAGGTTACCGCTACCGTTTACTGTCTGCAAGCCTATAAGATAATTGCAGCCATAAAACGTTGATAATACCCCAACCCCTTACTATCCTCTTTGAAGTCATGTACCGTCTCAAACGAAAATCTCCACTTGTGTCCTGTAGGAGATTGCTTCCCCATAATCGCTTTTCGTATCTGGTCTAGGAGCAGGGTGATCTCTTCCTTACTTTCCGTCCCACGCACCTCCCGGCTCTTTTCCCCCATCAACAGGATCAGCCCAAAGGATATATTGGAGGATTTACCGACATCCCCCTTACGGTCGGACGAGGTAATCCCTTCATACACAATCCCCACACAGGGATACAGGAGCCCTTGGGTCGTGTCCAAAAATGTTTCCTGATCGTAGGTGTAGAACCGCTTATCCTTCACGGCATCCAGCCCCTCAATCAATTCGTTAAGCTGCTTTGCACAATCATCCGCTGGGTTCATGGTCGGGCCCTTTCAATTCGTCTGACAATCGCCGCAGACACCAGTGTTAAATCTGCGTCACTTGCGCCAATGATCGTGTACCCGCGCTTGTCTTGGTACTTGATTGCGTAAGGAACATCTGTTTGGATCGCTCGTGTCATCTCATCCCTACGCACAAGTTGTATAGAGTGGAATAAGTTACCTGACGAAAACAAAGAGCCTGTTCCTGTCTTCCATCCCCCCGGTGCATAGGGCCCACCTTTAGCAAACGTGTACCCCCCGGCCCTACGTATTGCAGCGGATTTGGTCTGGGGCCACATCGACCCATCGGGGTTGGTCTCTTTCAAAAATCTGGTACGGGTTCGGTCGAGAATAATGGCTGATGCAGTATCCAGAATATCATCTGCATCAACAGCGTCCCCTACGGCCCGTAAGTACTCAACGGCCCGTTGGAGTGTCCCCCCACTATCCTCTATGGAAAACGATAATCCCATCAACCTTCCTCTGGTACAATTTCTGTTAAGAATGGTTGGTTAGCCGTTGGTCTCCACCTAATATGCTTGGCAATGATCATCAATACATCTTGGGGGGCACTGATAGCTGGACTGCTTGGACGCTTTTTCTCATCCACATTCACCCATGCCTTTAGGTTGGTGTACATGGCTTCAGCATAAAGAAAAGCTGCTTCCTGTAACCACTCAGGGACATTAGTATATGCCCCGTACCCTGTTCCATCATCCACCAGCCCCGCCCGATACGTTACAGAAATATACTCATAATGGTTGTTTTCCAGTAGCGTCACTACCCCTACTCCATTGTCGATCACAGCAACATCTGTAAACGCCAAGGGTATAGGGGCTATCCGTAAACCGGCGTAGGTATCTCCTACCGATATTACCGGAACAACATCACTATTTACAAAGCTACGTGACAGTAAGAGGGGGACTGTAACACCGTTGGCGGAAATATCTTTAGGGTCTAGATGATATGTGTCGGTAATCATCTCATTTTTAAAGGTGGTGCGTAAAAGGGATTCTAGGATTGCCGTGACTTTATCAATGGCAGACCCCATTAAATCATTAAGGTCGGAGACATCTCTCTCACCGACACGAGTTCTGAAATCTCCGACCGTAATTAATCGCATGTGCTACCTCGTTAGCGTTACACTTCTACAACGTCATCATCCCCATCAGCATCATCGGCATTGGTATCATCTTCTCCGCCTTCTGCGCTTTGGGTCAGGGCTTCGATCTGCTCATCGGCAGCTTTACGAACAGTAGCACGAGAATCCCCCTCGGTAAAGGCAAGGACTTCATCTGCATCGGTCATGGTCGCAATGGTCTCAATTGCAACACCGGCAGGAATCAGCTTGGACACCTTGGGGGTTTCGGTACTGGTTTTTTCCAATTTTGTTTTGGTGGCCTGTCCTGTGGTGCCAAAGTATGGGACTGAGGCTTGGTCTTTCTTTTTCAGCAGCTCCCGCGCCATATCCTCCGGCACTTCTACTGCAACCCCTTTGCGAAAGGTTTTTCCGTTAAAAACATAGGTGCTGGCTCTTTTTAAAACAACTTCTACTGGGGTATTCATACATCCTCCGTAAGTAAAATATGGGAGGTCACAATGACCTCCCACAGTTGGTTACGTGCCTGCTACTTATTCACCAATATTGATGTACTTGACAGTAGCATCGGGCTCTTCGATTTTGAAATCGACACGAGCGGTGAGGACGATAATGAAAACGCGCTCACGGATGTTCTTGTCAACTTCAATGCTGATCTGGCGCTGAATACCAAAGATCAGGTTTTGGGGGTTGGTCAACAGGCCGGAAGTACCGGGCATCAACGGGGCCTTCTCAACGGGCACTCCGTATCCGAAGACAGGGCGCTGACCATCAATCAGGGCATCACCCATGCCGGTCTCACGATCAGACAGGCTATCACGGTACTCAATCTCGTTGTTCACAGAGACGAAGTTCCGCAGGGCGGCGAGGTTACGCAGGTACTGGTCAGGCATGGCCTTCAGACCTGCTTTGAACATGGCCTTAGAAATGGCGGCACCGTTGGCATCAACAATGTGGTCTCCTGCCAGTTTCAAATAACCATCGAACAGGGCCAGATACGTATCACTTGGGTGGTCAACATCCCCAAGCAGGGCCACTTCTTCGAGGTCGAGTGCGGCACGTTCTGCGATCATGTCCATGATGGTATCCTTGAAGGAACCTTGGACAGGATTCGGGGACTGGTTTGCGCCACCGGCATTGATGTTACCGCGCTCAATGTTGTCTTCAATGACATCGTAAGGCAGATTGATTTCGGCAATCACCTCACTGGTGTTCAGGGTGATCTTGCCGGTGGTCGGCTTGGCACGTTGATCTGATGTCAAGGCAACGCCCGATTCAGCAGCTCGCATGATCCGGCTTCCGAAACCGATCTTTTCGATCTTACGCTGCGGCGAGTTCATCTGCACTGCCCGTGCTTGGCGCAGGATGGTGGGCTGTACCAGCACCTTGCGGATAAAGGCGTTAGCCTGCTCTTCGTTCAACAGACCACCAGCGGCTAAATCCGCGAGGGTCATGTCGGCCTTTTGAATAATTTGACTGTTCTTGTCCATGATGTAACTCCTTAGTGGTGTGTTATTTGCCCTTTAACCCAAGGGATTATTGCTCAAAACTATCGAAAACCAGAACGTCATCAAAGATGCTGCGCTCGGATTTCTTTACGGGGGTGGATCGCATATCATCAGAGTCAGAACTGATCACTACTCCGGTAACAGCTTCCTCGGCCTTAATCGCCTGCTCGGTAGCTTTTTGGGAGAGTGCCTTAGCTTCCTCTGCGGTTGTCTTTACTCCCTCAAGCTGGCCTTGAACTTCTTCCAGTTTTTGAGTGAGAGCTGCCTGCATGCTGGTCAGCATTTCCTTCAAGCCTTCTGCGGGATCAGGGGTAGGCTCGTTGGGGGTAACCCCATCAGTTTTCTGCACCTCATCGGTAGCGTCTTCTGCGGGGGTTTCTACAGGCTCCTCTTGGGAGTCTTTGACAACTTCCCCGCCTTCAGCAGGGGTTTCCACTGCGTCTTCTGCGGGGGTTTCTGGCTTCACTTCAGTAATCACGGGTTTCAACTCCTCTGCTTTGAAAGCAGTGACTGGTAGCGCAGCGGCAAGCGTTTTGACATAGCTGGCAAAGTCATCCGCCACTTTATTGATCTGCTCAGTGGCAGGGCCCTCGGCTTCATACAGGACGTTGTACAGGGTGTCCATCATGACATCTGATGCCATGCGTACCGAAGGATAGAAACCGGCCTGTTTCAGGTTCTCAGAAAAGTCCGTACCTTCCGGCCAGCCGCTGAAGCCCTTGCACACAGTCGCAACATGCTCATTTGATTTGAAGATGGTTGTGTTATCCATATCCACATCATCTTGCAGAAACAGGGTGGTGACTTCCCCTTCCTCCTTGCGGGTTAGAATAACGTGTCCCTGTGCCTCAATCGCCGGGATCATTTGATCCACTTCGTCTGTCTTGACAACAAACGCTACGACTTCAGGGGACACCTTTTCCTCTGTCTTAGTGGCCTTACTGCGAAAGCCGAAAAGAGATGCCAGATCCATAGGTGTATCCTCCGATTTTATGATCTTAATAGGGGCCCTCATCGCACCACGTCCCACCAGCGAAACGAATGATACATCAGGCTCCTGTAACTCGACTAATTCCATTGTGACTTTTTTTCTACTCATGATTGCATCCATAGCTCAATGAAAGCGAAACGGTGGTTGTGCCCTTGGGAGGTTTCTGTCGTTGTTCCTTTACGTATCAGGTGAAAATGCCCATCAACCATGTCTGTTTCTCCGCCTAGAAACTCTCCCTCCTCAGAAAAGTTAGCTTTAAAGCGGTGTTCATGATCATCGGTTTTCTGGGTCACTCCTTCCACATACTCTGGAATTTCTAACTCCACCTCTCGTGGCACTTTAATTACAGCCGCTTCCAAGCTGAACCCCCCAATTTCCCCTTTCTTTACCGCAGCCCACAAGTCATCATCAGGGACATGCACCCCCAATACCCATGAGCCGGGGATAAAATCAGGGTCATCTTTCCGGGCGATAAAACTTTCAACGACTGAGCATCCCGTCAATTGATTGTTGTGCATCAGGTCTATCTTGGTGACCTTTCCCGTTGATAAAAAGCCGTGCCCTGCCTTTCGCACTGAGTCTTCCGTCATGAATTCATTGTGCGAATCTGGAACCATAGGAACATAAACTTCACCGTAGATCAGTCGAAGTTCCTCTTCCACTTTTTTAACAACGAGGTCTTTACTCATGGGGCACCTTTTGATTAGTTAGTCAAAAACTACCGCCTCCGTTTTTTTTATGCAAGTCTCTTGTGCAATTAATTTCACACAGCCTCCCCTTCCGCCTGTAGGACAATCTCTTGCCAAGGTTCCCCAAGCTCTTCAAATGTGGGGGCTGATGCCACCGCAGCAACAAATTTTAAGTGCTCCTCATAGGGCAGGCTACGAATGACTTGGGCCGTCATCAGCCTTCCAACACGTCTACTGAGATCAACATTCATCACATCACCACCGATAAAGCAGTTCTGTTTAGAACCACTATAAAACTTTCCTCTTTAACGAGAATGGCATCATACCCACGTACCGTAGCATAACGCCCAACCTCCTCTGCGGTTCGCTGCACCTTATCCGCAGTCTTCAAAAGTTCCATGTTGTTTGTACTAAACGCCTCTTGCCACAGCTTATCCACTGTGGGTTTAAGGACATTACTTTGCTTCATTTCGGCTAGTATAACGTCATAGTCAACCACTCGCGCTTCTTTATTAAGCGCCATTCTTATAGTGTTGGCCTCAGTATTTCCTGCATAGTGTAGGGCTACTTCCTTACTTCCCTTACCATAGACAGTATAAGTTCCATTACCATAAATGCCCTCCCCTGCGTACATTCTTCCAGTCTTAAAGGCTTGCACCTGCTCAACAGAACCTACTCCGCGCCATAGTTCCCGGTTCCCTGCACTGACTAGCGCATCCATCTCTTGCGCCGACACCAGCCTTGGTGCCCCGGTAAACCCTTGCTGTTCGGCCAGTCGATGAAGCACCACATCCTCACTTCGCACCGCCCTCGTTCCAATAGAGGGGGTGTAATCCGTGTCGTTTAATATCGCAATGACTTTATCATCAGACATGGCTGTAGCAGATACCTTGCTGTGCTCCAAAGTTTGTGCAAGTCCCTGCTGTACCGCAGCGGTTTCCCCAGCCCCGGTCAAGGCTCTCCGCAACATGGCTTCAAGTTCTGTTGCCACGGCATCGACACTCATGATCTCCAGTTTTGGTACACCGGACTCATGATCCAGATAACCACGGCACCGGGGGTGGAAAGGAGGGGCATCCCAACCGTGCATGGACAGATCATCTTTGGACATCTCCCGCATCTTCGCCAGATTATCTACGGTCTGCGGGGGCCATGGGTTGATCAT
>RRYU01004911.1_pt1 | contig 32041 bp, 37 predicted proteins | sample 2162651 | NCBI WGS metagenome assembly RRYU01 (sample SAMN10267283, study PRJNA491782) | microbial mat metagenome | isolation source: biomat in the production well | place: Japan: Minami-Kanto gas field, natural gas well KTG3 | collected 2017-06 | reverse complement strand
ATTAATATATTTAGATTATACCAGACACAATTTATTATACAGTCTCACAGAACTAATTATTGACCAACTAAAAAAAGAAGAGTTAAATAATAAGGAAAAAGAAGATCTCCTTAAAAAACAAAAAAAGATAGAAAAAAATCTTGAGAACAAAATTCTAGAAATGGAGAAATTCCAAAAGTTAGTCGTTGATCGCGAGTTAAAAATGGTTGAATTAAAAAAGGAGTTAAGTGAATTGAAAAAAAATTCAAAAGGAAAAATAAAAAAATAAATTATCTAATTTTTATAATTTTATAATAAACCGTCTTGTCTTTTAATTCTACTTCTACTTGGTCTCCTGTTTTTTTGCCCATCAAAGCCTCTCCGATGGGCGATAGGTGTGATATTATCCCAGTGCTAGGATTTGTTTCGCTTGAACCCAGAATGGTAAACTCTTTGATTCTTCCATTTATTTCTAGCTCTACCATTGAGCCGATTTCTATTCTGCCGGAGTTTGATTTTTTTATAATAACCGCATTCTTGAGTTGTTTTTCTAAGTCTAGTATTCCTTGGTTTATTCCTCTAAGTCTTCCCTTGGCTAGACTGTAGGCATGGTTTTCAGAAAAATCTCCGTCTAAGGCTAATCTCTTTACTTCATTTATTAATTCTGGCCTTATTTTTTTTAATCTCTCTAACTTGTTTTTGAAGTCTCTAAATTTATCCTCTGTCATATGGGGATCTTTTTTATCAAAGGTATATTGGCCGGCTTTTCTTTTTGGAACTTGCATGATTTGTTACATTTAAATTTTAATACAATTTTCGGCTATTCTCCAGCCAGCATTAATTGCCTCCTCTTCACTACAAAACCATCTCTCTCCTTTTGATTCGTTTACAATGGTGTCTTGATAAGAGTTGCAATCTGGTAGGTGATATATTTTTTCCTCACTTAAGTAAGAAATGTTTCCTTTTATTAGACAAGTTTCGTTTCTATCTGATTTTACTTCGGGATAGAAATCTTGGCAAGCTTTAGTATCCCAGAGTCCGATATTATTAGCTTTAGCGTTCAGCTCAGCTTCTTTAAACTCTTCTTGATATTGATAGGGGATTAAATATGTATATTCGTGGGCGTAACCATTCTCTATTAAAAATTTGTTTACAAGTGTTTCGTCTTCTAAATATACATAACGCAACAAACGACCGTATTTATCCAAATCATCTTGGCTTGAATCACTTTTTAGAAAAACTTTTTTCCCTTCAAGCAGTTCTTTTAATTTCAAGGAAGCTTCTCTGCCAAAACACTCAACTTTTCTTTCGGGATGAACTGTCTCCGGCGAGTCAATTCCTATTAATCGTATGGTTTTTATTTCATCTTCAATTAAAACTTTTATAGTATCACCATCAATCACGGATGATACTTGATAGGGAATTTTTTCTGAATAATTATTTTTTTCTTTTGAAATAATATTGTTTTCTTCAGTTTTATTTTTTTGTATTATTTCGGCCTTATTTGTCTCCATTCCTATATTCTCTTGATTTAAAAAAGAAAAGGACAGAAAAAGAATAATTAAAACCGCTAGACGGAGAAAATCATCAAAATCATAATTGTTGCTTATCTTTAGCTCTTTTCTTATTTTTTTGAAACTAGGTGGAAAAACCAAGCTAGCAATAACAAATAGAAATAATGAGTTTAGAAAATCAAAATAAATCAAATAATTAAGGGACAAAAAATAAAAAAGAGGACCCATTATAAATGATACTGTATTTATGTTGATTTTTTTGAACATATTATAATTATATATTCTTTTATTGTTTTCGGCTATACGTAAAAAAAGACAATGTTTTGCAAAAATGTTATAATTATAAAATGGAGAATAAAAGCATAACCCATCAAAAAGAAACAGCCGGGAAAATAATGACCAAAAATGTTCCGGTTGTTGGCATTGAAGAGAATATTGCTCGGGTTGAAAAAGTATTAATTGAAAAGAGTGGTTTTTTTGATTCAATTAATTATGTTTATGTTGTTAATGAAAGAGGAAAGTTGGCTGGGGTGATTTCTGTTAAAGAAATCTTTAGACAAAAAAATGAGGTTAAAATAAAAGACATAATGATTACTGACTTGATTGTTGTAAGGGCGGGGACAGATCAGGAGAGGGTTGTTTACAAAGCCTTGGAACATAATATAAAAGCAGTTCCTGTTGTTGATAAGTTTGGATATTTTCTGGGAGTTGTTCCAAGTGATGATATTCTAAGGGTGCTCTATAGAGAGACTCAAGAAGATTTTTTTCAAATGGCTGGTATTATAAATCCCAGAGGAAACCTTGATAGCGTAATGAGCATTCCAGCTTATAAATCTTTTTTGCGTAGGTTTCCTTGGATATTTATCGGGCTTTTCGGAGGGGTTTTTATGGCTAGAATAATTGGGGTTTTTGAAGAAGAGATCTCTAGAAATGTTATTCTGGCTTTTTTTATTCCCCTGGTTGTTTATGTTGCTTCAGCTGTTAGTAACCAGATGTCTACTTTTATAATAAGAGATTTAGCTATTAATAATATTAATTTCTTGAAATATTTTTTAAAGAATTTTTTTGTAGCTATTTTGATGGCACTTGCTTCATCATTTTCTTTTTTTATTATTAATCTAATAATTTATTCCAACAATGAAATGGGATTAATTATTTCTGTGGCCATATTCTTTACTATTTTGTCAGCTTTATTTACTGGTCTTTTGGTTCCTTTTGCACTAAGTAAGCTGAAAACTGACCCAGCTAATGCCAGTGGTCCTTTTGGCACTATTATTCAAGACATTTTATCTGTTCTTATTTATTTTTCAATAATATCTTTAATGATTTAGTTATGAATTATGGAAAAATTTTAAAAGCTAGTGTGGCAGGGGTAGCCGCTGGTTCATTTTTTATGATAATTTTGCCAACCTTTTTGCTTTTTTTAAGTTTTTGTTATCAGTTGCCGATAGTTGATAGGCCCTATTTTAATTATATAGGGTATTTTTTAATAATTTTAGGAGTAATAAATTTTTGGTATTGTACTGGATTATTTGCTTTTTGGGGGAAGGGAACTCCAGCTCCCATTGAGCCTCCGAACAAGTTAGTGGCAGAAGGTATTTACAGACACACAAGAAACCCTATGTACCTTTCTTATTTTATTATAATTTTAGGTGAATTCTTTTTGTTTGCTTATGTGGTTTTGTTTTATTATTTTATATTTATAGTTTTTTTAATTAATATTTATTTGGTTTTTTTTGAGGAGCCCAGGCTTCAAAGAAGATTTGGGGAGTTATATATTGTATATAAAAAAAAATGTTCCTCGCTGGATGTCTTTTAACTTGAAAGGCTTTTTTAAAAATGTTAAGATACCAAAAAATAAATAATCAATAATCATGGAAGAAGTTAATATGGAAAATTTAGAAGTAGAGGAGGTTGTAGTCCCTGGTGATAGCAGGGGGGATCTTATTGCCACCCTATTTCAAGCTGGATTCTCGGATGAAGAGATAGACATTGTTTTGGAGGCTTATAATGGTTTTGTTCTAGCTCCTCCCGGGGAATTGATGTTAGATGAGGAGATAATAAAAATTGCAGATAATTTTGAAGCAAAAAATATAGAATTAGGTGAGGATGATTTGGCTATTATTAGGAATGAATTCAAAAAAATAACGGGATAATTTTTATTTCTCTTGACACCCCTATGGGGTGTATGCTAAAATATAGCTGTAAGCAAAAAAAGATGAAAAATAACGAACAGTTAATAAACAATATTATTGGCCAAGCAGAAGGTATAAAAAGAATGATGAAGGAGGAGAAAGATTGCTATTTGGTAATAAATCAAATGAAGGCTGTGAAATCAGCCGTTTCTTCTTTGATGGATAAATATATTGAAGAAAACATGAATAGATGTTTTAAAAATCCAGAAAATGAGGACAGTAAAGAATTAATAAGAAAACTTTTTAAAGAAGTAACAAAAAGATAATTATGACATATAAAGTTGAATTTATAAGAGAAGAATGCCTGGGATGCGGAGCTTGTACTATGTGTGATAATTGGGAGCTTTCTTATGATGGGAAGGCTACCCCGATAAAAACTGAAATAGACAAAATTGGTTGTAATAAAGACGCTGTTGATATTTGCCCTGTTCAAATAATAAAAATAGTAGAAATATAATTAATAATTTATTGAGCTTATATTGTTTATATATCAAGATAAGGCTCTTATATAAAAAAATGGAAAAAAAATTCACTGATGCAAACTTTGAAACTGAAGTAATTGAAGCATCAAAAGAAAAACCAGTTTTAGTTGATTTTTATGCAGATTGGTGTGCTCCTTGTAAAATGCAAGGTCCTATTATAGAAGATTTAGCAAAAGAAATTGGGGATGAGGCTATTGTCGGAAAATTAAACACTGAAGAGGCTATGGAAACATCTTCTAAGTTTGGCATCATGAGTATTCCAACTTTGCTAGTATTTAGAAATGGTAGTGTTGTTGAACAACTTGTCGGAGTTCAACCAAAAGAAGGATTAATGGAAACACTAAAAAAGCACAAATAGAAATTCTAAAAAACCTCTTTTGTAGATTTTTATAAAAGAGGTTTTTGTTTTGAGGATGAAGAATATATACTTATTAAAAATACTCTCAAGCAGATACTGTCGTTTTGTTTTTTTATTGTCTCTTTTTTTGTCTTTTTTTCTTCTGCCAAGGGGTGTTTTTACGGGCAGTCATGCCTATATTGCTGCTATCTTTATGGTGGTTTTTTCTTTTTCTGTCACTTGTTTGGTGCGAAATATAAAAGAGAAAATAGTTTTAGCTAAAACCTATAAAACATCGGTTTTTAGCCTTGTGATGTCTGTTTTGGGCTTTTCTGCATTTCAGGTTTGCGGGATTAATGCCGGGGTTTGTACGGCTACTTTTGGGATGGGTATCGTTGGAGCGATTTTCCCTAGTTTTTTTATTAGTTTTTTGAGCGAATATGGACACCTGATAATTTGGCTTTCTGTTATTCTTCAGTTTGTTGCTCTGTATTTTATGAATTGCTTTAAAGAAAAAGAATGTCATAATTAAAAAAACACGATTAATATTGGTTTTTTTAAAAAAATAATGTATAATTAATTTAACTGTGGATAACTAAATCCCCATGTATAATAAATAATTCAAAAAAACTATGGCAAAGATGACCAAGTCACAATTGATGACTGTCCTATCAGAAGCTACAAATCTTTCAAAAAAAGATGTAGTTACACTAATGGACGAATTAGCTTCATTAGCTTACAAAGAAGTTAAAAAGAATGGTGAATTTGTTTTACCAGGCTTTGGTAAAATGGTAAAAGCAAAAAGAGCAGCTAGAATGGGTGTTAACCCAGCAACTGGCGAAAAAATCAAAATTGCCGCCAAAACTGTTGTTAAATTCAGATTAGCAAAAGCTGCTAAAGACGCAGTATTATAATAAGTTTCTCAAACTTTTAAAAATCAAAAAGACGCTCTCTCTTGAGAGCGCCTTTTTTTTATACAGTATTTAACCAAACTATAGTTATTAGTGAGACGCCAAGAAGGAAAAGAAGAGGATTCCCTTGATTTTTTTTGGGGATTATATCTCTTGATACAATATATAAAAGAGTTCCTATGATAAATGAAAATAAATATGTTTCAACAACAGAGTTAACATTTAGATTAAGAGAGGTTAAAGCTCCAAGTAGAGGGGCAGAAGATAAAACAAATTTATTAAATTTTGTTTTTTCTTTTTTGTCTATGTATTCCAAGGAAAAAGAAGAGGCAATTGTCTGAATAAAAAGAGGGATAAGAATCAAAAATCTAAAATCAGAATCTAGGTTCAGGGCACTAATCAAAACAAAGCCTATCATGAAATGGTCCACAAAGAATCCAATTTGGTGGAGATATTTTAGTTCGTGATAAAAGTTCTTTTTGATTTTGCTGTGTTGATAGAGAAACTTTTCTAAAACATGGAAAAAAGTAAAGCCCAAAAGTAGCAATAAAAAAACGTATTTTGTTTCGCCCTCTCTGATGATTTCTGGTAAAAGTATTAAAAAAATAAGGGCAATTAAACTTCCAGCGCCAAAACTTAAAATTTTAAAACGATTTTTTTGAAAAAAATCAAGTATTGATAGTTTGTGACTAAAGTAATTTAATACGCTCAAAGAAAGCGCAAGTAAAATTGTTCCTTGGTTTAAAAAATCCATTTTTTTGTTTGATATTATAATATATTAACATTCTTTTAATCATTAAACAAATTAAAAAACTTTGTTTTTTGAGAGATAATGAACTATAATTTATTGTATGAAGATCAATATAATAAAAATCAGAATAATTCTTTGGCATTTTTTGGCAATAGCTATTGTCTTTTTTATTTATATGGCCATTGTTCCCAGCGGAAACATTAGTTATATTTATGATTTTGAAAGCAATGATTTTTTTATATCCAAGCTGAGTCCAGAGGAAAGACTAGGGGAAATAGAGGGTGGTTATCAAAGAATTATTGGAGACCCGGTCTATTTTTCGCTTTTTACGCCAAGGAGCTTCAATGAGGCAAATATTAATATAAAATACAAAAATAATAATCCAGATCTAAATCCTATTATAGAAGCTGGGCTTTTGGTGGACAATACAATTTGGAGGCATAAATTATTACCAGTTGAAAATAGTTTAATAGACAGTATTTATGAAGAATGGCAAATGGTCGAAGGAGATGAGGTATCCCTCTTTATTGATACAAGTAGAGCTAGCTCTAGCTATTCTTCTGTCTTGGATTTTTTATCAAAGCCTCCTTCTGCGAATGAGATTGCTGTTTATAATTATGACCCTGATATAGAATTTTTTATGGAAGATTATTCTTCTAGCACCGATGAGTACATAATTGACGCAAAACTAAGAGGGGCTTATCAGTTTTTTACTTATATTGATAGTGAGGATTTGTTTTTTGACTTTACTTTTTCTGATTTAAATAAAAACAAAGATAGAGATGAAATACATCTCAATCTATATTATCAGGATCAATTAATAGATTCTAAGTTCTTAGAAGATGATGGGATTATCAACGACAATGGAGATTTTTCGGAATCAAGAAATCTATCCTTTGAGCTAACCAACATGCCAACCGGAGCTTATAAAATTGAGCTTAGAGCAGGAGATGATATAGTCACTGAGAGGATAAAAACTAGACAAAATAAAATCGCTTTTTTGAATAAAATCTGGATAAGCAATTTTGGTAAAAAGGATTTTTCTATTTTCACTGACAGTAGTATTGCTCACTTCCAAACCATAAATCCAGGAAGCTTGCAAAATATTGTTTTTGCTTCAAGTACCTTGGAGCTTGGTGAAACTTATAGACAGTTTTCAAAAGAGTTAAATGGGACAAGTACAGAAATTATTTTTGAAAAGGGGGATATAATATTAGCTGGTAACGGGGTTTTTTCTTTTGCTGAGGACTTTCTTTTTAATCCAAGGATAAAAAAAGTAGATTCAAGCTTCAGTCTAACTCAAAGTGGAGTTAAGTATATTCTCGCCAGTTACAAAAAACCAGAAAAAGAAGGAGATTATTTCAGGAAAAATATAAGCTTTGATTTGAGCGGAGCTTATAGGGAGAACTCTAGGTATGGTTTTTTGATTTCGGTTCCCGGACTAAAGGCAGATGATGATATTGATGATTTTGTAGAAATATCTGAGATAAAGATAGACTTGGATGGGCTTAGTTTAATGGAAAAAATTAAATTATTAATAAAATGATTAAAAGAATAAATAAAAAAGATCTTATTCTAAAAGAAGTTTTTTACGTTTTAAATGGTGCTGTTTTTCTTTTTGTGTTAATGGAAGTCTTGAAGCCTAAGATAATTTTAGCTTATTTTAATTTGAATTATTTATTGATTGTATGGATTTTTCTTGCTATAGTGGTAGTTGTTAGAAACAAAAAATAATATGAATGATTATAGAAAATTTTTACCTATATTTGTATTTTTGGCAATTTTTTTCTTGCCAGTATTGTTAGCCAATAGATATTTTCTTCTGTTAGTGTTATTATCGGTATCCATTTATTTTATTTACTATAAATTTAAAAATAATTTTAATAAAACTATGAGCCAAACAATAAATATTGACCCTATTTCTGGGGCAATTAAAGGAACAAAAAAAATAGCTTCAACCGCTTTGATTATTATTGCGATTGTTATATTTCTTTTTAACGCAATCAGAATAGTAGATGCCGGTTATACTGGAGTGTATTCACTCTTTGGAAAAGTAAAGGAGCAAGAAGTGGCTTCTGGGCTTCATATTATAAACCCTTTTGCCAAGATCATTCCTATGTCTATTAGAACTCAGGAATATACAATGACTAATATTAAAAACGAGGGAAATAGGGCTGATAATAATGCTATTACATCATTAACCAAAGAGGGGCTTAATGTTGATCTTGATATGACTGTCCTTTTTAGAATTGAAGAATCACAAGCATCAGAAATCTATAGAACAGTTGGCCTTGATTACGAAGAAAAAATATTAAGACCGTCTATAAGGACATCAATCAGAGATGTAATTGCTCAATATGAGGCCAAGGATATCTACTCTGACAAAAGACAAACAGCAGCCCTAGAAATCAAAGAAGCTCTTATTGGGGACTTGGAGGATAGAGGAATTGTAATAGAAGATGTTTTGCTTAGAAATGTTGTTCTTCCTCCAAATCTAGCAAAAGCTATTCAGGAAAAGCTTCAGGCTGAGCAAGAGGCTGAAAAATACGACTTTATATTACAAAGAGAGGAAAAGGAAAAGCAAAGAAAAATCATTGAAGCCGAAGGGCAAAGAGACGCTCAAGAGATTATAAATCAGAGCTTGACCACAAACTATCTTTATTATCTTTATGTAAGTGGCCTGAAAGACAGAGAGGGAACTATATATGTTCCAACAGGGTCTAACACTGGCGTGCCTCTTTTTAGAAATATTGGAAACTAGTTTTAAGTAATGAGAAAAATAATTTTCGTAACTAGCAACAAGCACAAGTTAGAAGAAATGAATTTGCTTTTGGCCGAATTTGATATTGAACTTGTGCAGGAGGGCGCAATTAACTACATTGAAGACAAGGAAAAAGAAATGAAGGAAATTTGTGAAAGCGCTTCATCTTATTTGGCTAAGAAAATAGAGAGAGAAGTGATTGTTGAAGACACTGGCTTGTATTTTGAAGCTTATAATAATTTTCCAGGGGCTCAACCGAAGTTTGTTTTTAATAGCATTGGTTTTGAAGGAATATTTAGACTACTTGAAGGGAAGTCTCGCAAAGCATATTTTAAAACAGTTATTGGTTATTGTAAGCCAGGAGAGTCTCCAAAAACTTTTGAAGGGGTAATGCATGGAGAAATGACCAATAAAGTTTTTTCTCCCGATAAGGATGCTATGCCTTATGATCATATTTTTGTTCCAGATGGACATGATAGGGCTATAGTTGAAATGAGCCTAGAGGAGAAGAATTCTTTTTCTCAAAGAGCTAAAGCCACTAGGTCTTTGGGAGAATATTTAAGTAGTAACTAGCCGTAGCTAAGTTCCAATTTTTAATTATTTTTAAAAATTTTACTATATAGACGTGAATTATAATCTTTGCGTCGCTCAGTCCGCTTTAGCGGATGAGCGGGTAAGCTAACATTTATTAAAAATCTTTCACTTAATTGGCATAACGCACTATTTAAATAATGTGCCCATACGCCTAATTTAACAATATGGAAGAATGTATTTTTTGTAGAATAATAAAAGGAGAAATTCCAAGTAATAAGGTTTATGAGGATGAGCAAGTTTTTGCTTTTCTAGATATTGCTCCAGTTAATCCTGGCCACACCCTAGTGATACCAAAAAAACATTATAAGAATATAGAAGAAATTCCAGAAGATTTATTGTCTAACTTGATGTCGGTAGTTAAAAAAGTGGGCCTTGGTGTCAAGAAGGGGCTTCCCAGTGAAGGATACAATATTGGCTTGAATAACGATCCTGTCGCCGGGCAGGTTGTTTCTCATCTTCATTTTCATATTATTCCAAGAAAAAGTGATGATGGGCTCCATCTTTGGCCTGGTAAAGAATATCAAGAAGGTGAAGCTACTCAAATATTAGAAAAAATTAGAAAAAATATTTATTAAACTAGTTTGTTTGACTTTTGTCTATATTGACATGAGGGTGTATTTGGTTTAGTATTTTTTTACTGACGGGTATGAATTTTATTCCCGTGTTTGTCCTAAAATTCCGAATTTTATACTCAAAAAGGAATTGACAATAAACTCTTAATAATTAACTAAAAAATAATGTTTGCGATGCAAGAATTGAACAGTAAAATAAATATTATAAGAGGGCTTCTTGAGAGAAAGTCACTATCAAAAGCCGAGGCTCAGAAATTACTAGGCCTTGATGATAAAAACTTCTCTCTTTTATTCGAAAAATCACTTGAAATCAAAGAGGGGGTGAAAAATATTTTGGTTTGTGGTGGAGCTGGTTTTATTGGTTCAAATTTTGTCAGACATATGCTGGAAACTCATCCGAATTATAAAATAGTTAATTATGATAAGCTGACCTATGCTGGGAATTTGGAAAATTTAAGAGACATAGAAAATAATCCTAACTATACTTTTGTTCATGGCGATATTATTGATTTAGAGCTTTTAAACAAGACTATTCGCGATCACAATATTACTCATATTATCAATTTTGCCGCTGAAACTCACGTTGACAGATCTATTCATGGCGGTAGTAAGGATTTTGTAATGACCAACTCTCTTGGTGTACAGATGATACTTGATGCTGTCCAGGCGAATAAAATTGAAAAATTTGTAAACGTTTCAACAGACGAAGTATATGGAGCGCTAGAACTTGAATCAGAAGATATGTTTCGTGAAGATACTCCAATCATGCCAAATATGCCTTATGCGGCCGCAAAAGCTGGAGGTGACTTAATGTGCAATGCTTATTTTAAAACTCATGGCACACCCGTTATAGTAACCCACTGCTCTAATAACTACGGACCTTACCAGTTTCCTGAAAAATTAATTCCATTTTTTATATTTAAACTTATTAATGGCGAAAAAGTTCCAGTCTATGGAGATGGTCTCAATGTTCGTGATTGGATTCATGTTCGTGACCATGCTAGCGCTCTTGATTTGCTTTTACACAAAGGAACTCCAGGCGAAGTTTATAATATAGGTTCAGATAATGAAAGAAATAATATGGAAGTTACCAAGATGATGTTGAATATTCTTGGAAAAGATGAAAATAGTATTGAGTACGTAACCGATAGACCGGGTCATGATAGAAGATATGCTATTGATGCTAGCAAAATAATGAATCTAGGTTGGGAGCCAGTCTATACAAGAGAAAAATTTGAACAAGGTCTTAAGGAAACTGTTGACTGGTATTTGGCAAACACCGAATGGGTTGAAGCATTACAAAAGAAAAAAGAAGAAATGAATAATTGGCAAGAAAGCTTTTTCAAAAAAAAAAGTTAAAAATTGATTTTAGAAAACTTCAGATAAAAAAAATAGATACTCCAAAAATGACCATGAGTCCCATGGAATTAAAAGAGTATATAGATTTTGAAGTTAAAAGAGTGTATTTCATTACAAATTTGAAAGACGGAATTGGCAAACATTGTCACCATAATGAAAAAGAACTCTTTGTTATGATTCAAGGATCTTGTGTTGCTACCATAGATGAGGGCGCGGGACTCAAAAAAATAAAAATGGAAGCACCAACTGACGCAATCTATGTTGGCAATTATGTTTGGCATCAATTTGATGACTTTTCTCCTGATGCTATTCTCCTTGCGCTATCTTCAACGAATTATAACCCAGATAGATCAGACTATATAGAAGATTACCAAGAATATCAAAAATTTCTCTCAGAAAAGGGAGTGTAATGAGTAAAAAAAATATAATCTCATAAGCGACTCGTGAGCAAATTCAAAAAAGCAGAGAAAGTATTATAAAAACCTTCGGCAAGCCCATTCCTGGGCTAGTGTCTACCAAGTGTTTCGTCTGTGCTGAAAAATATGGTCAAGGCAATCCATGTTGTTGCGGAGTTGCAATCCCTCCACACATCCCTTTTTCAGAAGATCATGATAGGTTTGTCAAAAATTTATTTAAGCTTGTGGGGAAATAGTTATAGTTTTTAAATATTGTTTTAAAAAATGGTTCTTTATAATAAGAAAAATGAAAACAAAGAATGAAATATTTTCTATTGATTTTAAAATCTATTACTACCAGGAGGAGAAACGATGAGAATGTTGCTAATCAAAAAAAGCTTAAACCCTTTTGATGACAGCTTTGCTATTATTTGCCGTCAATGCGGTGGTCCAATATTGAATAAAAATCATGATTGCTTTGTAAAAGCCAGAAGAGAAATAAAAAGACTCCACAGACGAGAGTCATTCAAGCAAAGAAAAGCTACAATTATAAATAAAAGGGCGAGAAGGAAGAAAATGTAGAAAAACAAAAGCCGGTAAAAAAACCGGCTTTTTTAATATGTATTTTATAAAAAGGGGGTAGTTATTAGTATTTAGTAATTAGTGCTTAATATTAATTTCTAAATCCAAGTAAATATGTTTTTTTGAATTTATTTACTTATCTGAATTTTGAATTTGTTTAGAATTTAGGTTTTAGAACTTACTATTTAATTGTAAGTAGGATTATGTCCTTTTACATCCCAGCCCTACTAAAGACCACGGAAATTGTTTTTAAGAGTATGGAGAGATCCAAATAAACAGATCTGTTTTTTACATAAAATAAATCGTATTGAAGTTTTTTTAGAGTATCTTCTTCACTCGGTGAATGATACTCGCCAGAGACTTGATCCCAGCCAGTTAATCCAGGGTTGACCAGCATTCTTTCCTTGTAGAAAGGGACAACTAGCTCTAGTTTTTCAATCAGCTCAGGCCTCTCTGGTCTTGGCCCAACAAAACTCATTTCTCCTTTTAAAATATTTATTACTTGAGGTATTTCGTCCAAGCGGGTTTTACGTAAAAACATTCCAAATCGGGTAATTCTTTTATCATTTTTTTCTGTAGGTGAAAAGTTGTTATTGTCTACCCTCATGGTTCTAAATTTTATTATTTGAAAACCTGCCCCATTTTTACCAAGCCTTAACTGCTTGAAAAAAACAGGACCGCGACTTTCCGTCTTTAGAATAATAGCGATAATAAGCCAAGCAGGAAGAGTTATAAGTAAAATAAAAAAAGAAAAGAAGAGGTCAAATAATCTTTTTAGCTTATCAAAAAGAGCCTTGTTGCTTTCATTTAGATTTTCCAAAAACCACATTTGATTGATGGATGATATTGGTACTCTTCCTGTTATATTTTCGTAGAAATTTACAGAATTAACAAACTCAACTTTTAAGGATATTGAGGAAAACAAGGCTTGGCGTAGTTCTCTTGAGTCAACCGGACTTAGAGAAAGAACAACTGTATTAATATGATGCTTTTTAAGTAATGTTTTTAGATTTCTGATTTCAGTACTTATTTCTAACCCTTCAAGACCATCTTTTGAAAAAGTATTTTCTAATTCAAATAATATAGTAGAGCTGTAGCCGGTGGCTGGATTTTTTTTTATAAAATTAATAATTTCGCGGACCTCATTGTTTAGCCCAATATAGGCTAGACGATTTTTGGGCAAATAAGAGTTAAGAAAAGAATTAAAAAGCATTCTCCAGAAAAAGAAAAACAAAGAAAATACAAGAAGGTAGATAAACAGATTGGTTTTTGGAGCTATTTCTATATTGGGATTTAGATAAAAAAATGAGATAGCAACAACGGCAGACAGTCCAAGGCTTTTTGTGGCCGAGCGAAAAAATATTTTGTTATTTTGAGTAAAATATAGATTGTAAAGACCAAAAAAATAAAACAAAAAAATCCAAGCAATAAAAAGAATACTAAAAATAGGGTAGTGATTGTTCCATGTTTCCAGGCGGAATTCACTGCCATATCTTACGAGTAGAGAAAAATAAAGAGATAAATATAGAATAAAAATATCTCCGAGCAATAAGAATAATTTTTTTATTTTGTTGTGCATATTTAGATATTATCAGCTTTTTTTAAAAAAATCAATGAATTAATAAAAAAAAATTACCAATATTAAATAAAAAAAATCACTTTTTTCCTTGATTTAAAAATATTAAATTGATATAATAAATATATGAAAAATAAGTCTAGTGACAATTACAAGTGGCCCTTGATAGGCAATAAAAGAAATATTGACTTTCTTTCAAGAAGTCTTTCCAATGACAACCTTTCTAGTGCTTATGTTTTTTCTGGCCCTGATAATATGGGGAAAACAAAGTTAGCTGAACATTTTTCCAGAATAATTCTTTGTCAAAAAAAAGACCTTAGTTATAGCGAAAGACCTTGTCAGACTTGTGCTTCTTGTAGAAAATTTATTTCCAAGAAAGGCGATGAAAGTGACATTGCCCATAGCGATTACTATATTCTGAAAAAAGACAAAGAAAAGAAAAATATAAGTGTAGAACAGGTTCGTGACCTTATTTATTCACTTAGCATGAGTTCTTTTTCCGATTCACATAAGGTAGCTATTATAAAACATGCCGACACTTTAAGTGAATCAGCTTCAAATGCCCTTCTCAAGCTTTTGGAAGAGCCTAGAAAAAAAGTAATTGTTATATTGGTATCATCTCAACCTGAAAAAATACTAAAAACGATAATTTCCCGTTGTCAGCACCTTGAATTTCATCCCGTCAAAAACAATGAAATTAACAATTACTTGTTGGATAATTTCAAACTAAGCAGAAGTGCTTCCAAAAATTATTCTCGTATTGCATTAGGAAGACCAGCCTTGGCAGTAAAATTTGTTGAAGACAAAGAATTTTATAAAAATTATTTAGAGAGATTAAATTACATATTAGATATTATAGAAAATAATGATATTAACAAAAGATTTTTTTTGATAGAGGGGCTTCTAGATAAGAAATTAGCAAACAACGAATCCGTTGTTATTTTAAAAAGACTTTTAGAAGTTTTTCAGGGAGTTCTTCGTGATATTTATTTAATGAAGTACGGACTCTATGATTTGGTTCAGAATGAAATAGTTGATGAACGACTTAGGAAAATAAAAATAAAAAACGATATTCAAGGCATTGTCAGGGTCTTGGATGAAATAGAGTTAGCGAGTGATTATATTGAAGCAAACATAAATTCAAAAACAATTTTAGAAAATATAACTTTATCATTATAAAAACTAAGGCTAATTATTTTTTTAAAAAAACTAGCTTATATATTGCAAGCCCTATGAAAAAAATAAAAATTATATCAATTTTAATGCTAGCGGTTTTTTCGCTAAGCGCCTGTTCTCTCAGTTTTGACACTGGAAAATCAAAAAAAGTAGAGGCCGATTTTGGAGGTATTTTTAAGTCAACTGACAAGGGTGTTACTTGGCGACAAAAGGCTTTAATCTCTGCTGTCGGTGGAGTTCAGAGAAATTTTGGAGGCACGAGCATTAATTCACTCTCTATTGATCCTAGTGATAACAAGGCGATATATTACGGCAGTGTTGGAAATGGCCTTATCTTTTCATACGACAGTGCCGAATCTTGGCAGCTGGCTACTGCTTTAGGGCAAGCAACTATAAATGATGTAGCAGTAGATCCTAAATACAGGTGTACGGTTTATGCTTCTGTAGCTAATAAGGTTTTTAAAACTAATGATTGCTCAAGAAATTGGAGACAAACTTATGTAGATAATGAATCTACTGTCCTAACTAATGCTATCGCCATTGATCATTTTGATAGTTCAAAGGTTTATGTCGGCTTGAGCAGAGGTGATCTTATTGTTAGCCAGGATTACGGAGAAAGCTGGAGGACTCTTTATCGTGTTAGAGATAGTATTACAAAAATAGTTATAGACCCCAAAGATAGTCGTAAAATATTTATAAGCACCACAAGGTCCGGAGTGCACAGGAGCCTTGATTCAGGGGCTAATTGGGAAAACTTGTCTAATTCCTTGAAAGAGTTTAAACTTGGTAATAATATTAAGGATTTATTGATAGTAAATACTGAGCCGAGCACTATATTTTTGGCAGGCACCGCTGGACTTGTTAAGTCAATTGATGATGGAAATATCTGGGAGAAGATAGATCTTATTCCGCCTGATGCCAAATCTCAAATAAATTCAATCGCTGTAAATGAAAAGGATCCGAATGAAATATACTATGTTACCAATACCGCTTTTTACAAATCTAGCGATGGAGGACAGAATTGGACGCCTCAAAATCTTCCTACAACCAGGGCTGGATGGAAAATAGCGGTTGACCCTGTTAACCCAGAGAATATTTATATGGGAGTAAAATCATTAAAAAAATAATTAATTTTAATAAAAAATATGAACAAATATATTGAAGAAAAAAAAGGAGATTTTGATAATATTATGGAATATTTTAAAAAAGATATTTCTAGCCTCAGAACAGGCAGGGCAAATCCTTCTATTTTAGAAAATGTTTTTGTAGAAGCCTATGGGGTAAAAACCCCATTAAACGGAGTAGCTAATATAAACGTTGCTGATTCAAAGAGCTTGACTGTCGCTCCCTGGGACAAGGGCATTATTAAAGATGTTGAAAAATCAATAGTAGAAGCCGATCTTGGTCTCGGAGTTGTAAATGACGGAGACAAGATTAGACTCAATATTCCTCAAATGACAGAGGAGAATAGAAAAGATTTGGTAAAAAAACTAAATGAAAAAATGGAAAAATCAAGAATTTCAGTAAGACAACTAAGAGATGATATAAAAGATAATATAGAAAATGCAGAAAAAGATAAGGAAATAACAGAAGATGATAAGTTTTCTTTCATAAAAGATCTTGATGAAAAAATCAGAAAATTTAATGATGAAATAAAAGAAGCTAGAGACAAAAAAGAAGAAGAAATAATGACTATTTAGTTAATTTGAATTTAATAATAAAACGATAATATAAGAAAAAATACAATTTATGTTTACATTAATAATATTCTTGGCGGTACTTTCTGTTTTGGTTTTAGCTCATGAGCTAGGACATTTCGTGATGGCTAGAAAATATGGCGCAAAAGCGGAAGAATTTGGATTGGGATTTCCCCCAAGAGCCGTCGGTATTTATAAAAATAAAGAAGGAAAATGGAAAAAAGTTTTCGGCTCCAAAGAAGTAAAAGATGCTTCCGATACGGTTTATTCTATAAACTGGCTACCTCTCGGAGGTTTTGTAAAAATAAAAGGTGAAGACGGAGAGAATAGTGACCCCGATAGTTTTGCAAGCAGAAAAATGTGGCAGAAAGCTGTCATCTTGGTGGCAGGCGTCACAATGAATATATTTTTAGCCTTTGTTCTGATTTCAATCGGCTATATGATAGGCTTTCCACAGGCCATTGACGATGAATTGTCTGGAGCCAAAGTAGTTGACCCTCAAATTCAAGTAATAGACTTGATAGAGGATTCTCCCGCCAAAGAGGCCGGATTGCAACCAGGGGATGTAATCACCGGAATAGATGGAATAAAATTTGAGAATTTTGGAGAATTACAAAACTATGTTGATGAAAATATCGGCAATGAAATAGTTTATGAGGTACGCAGAGCTTATGAGACAATGACTTTTTCTATAACTCCTGAAGTAAGAGAAGAGACAGACAGGGGTGGTGTTGGGATTTCTATAGTTGAACTTGGAACGGTTAAATACTCATTTTTTCGTTCTATTTGGGAGGGCTTTAAAACCACGATTTTCATTACCTGGATGATACTTCTTGCTTTCTATAACTTGCTTCGCGATCTTATAATGGGCAGTGGAGTTGGCGTAGAAGTTGCCGGTCCTGTCGGCATAGCGGCTATTACCGGTCAAGCTGCTCGTCTCGGCATAGCTCATTTGCTTCAATTCACAGCTCTTCTTTCAATTAACTTGGCAATTATTAATATTTTGCCCATTCCAGCGTTAGACGGAGGAAGATTGTTATTTTTACTAATTGAAAAAATAAAAGGAAGCCCTATAAAAAGAGAAACAGAGGCCCTGATTCACAATACCGGATTTATTCTTTTGATGATATTAATACTAATCGTCACTTTTAACGATGTTAGTAGGTATTCGGGAGCCATAAAAGGTCTTTTTAGTAGGATAATTAATTAAATATCACTAGTCATCCTGAGGAGCGTCTGTCCGCCTCTGGCGGGAAGGCGACGTGAGAATCTCAGAATAAAAACATAACTAATAAACTAACACACCCAATCAGGTCGCTTTGCGACTGAACGGGTGCCTCGCTCACACGCGAGTCAAAATATATGCAAACAAGAATAAAAGCGACAAAAATAGAATTAACAGAAGCTATTAAAGAATATATTGATAAGAAAATGTCCATGCTTGAAAAATATTTAGGTAGCTATAGCGTTATTAACTGTGATGTAGAGGTGGGAATGACAACCAGTAAACACAATAAAGGCCAAATATATAAAGCAGAAATAAATCTTCAAGTACCAGGAGAATTAATCAGAATAGAAAAAGAAGCCGAAGACCTCTATAAAGCAATAGACAAAGCAAAAGATCACATGGCTCAAGCGATTGTTAAGTATAAAGATAAGAGAAAATAAAATAAAGAATTAAATAGCACAATGTAGATAATATTGTGCTATTTGCGTTTATGCGAATAATAATTTGCGGAAGCATGTCATCATCCAGCTTGATGCTTGAAATAGGAAATAAGCTTATTGAGAGTGGTTTTGAAGTTACTCTACCAAAACACACCAAAGAATTCGCGGAAAAAGTTTTAAAACAAGAAGATTCCAGAGAATCAACTAAAAACAAGATAGAGCAAGATTTGATTAGGGATTATTATGAAAAAATAAAAAAATCAGATGCTCTTTTGGTTGTTAATATTGATAAAAATGGTGTTAAAAACTATATAGGCGGAAATGCTTTTTTAGAAATGGGTTTTGCTCACTGTTTAAATAAGAAAATTTTTTTGTTAAATGATATACCCAAAATGACCTATAAGGATGAAATATTAGCCATTAAACCTATCGTATTAAATGGTGATTTCTCATTATTGTGTTAATTTAAGAATAATTTGAAGGTAATAAAAAATATAAGCGTAAATTAAATATATATTTTAATATATATTTAAATATAGACTATATGGCAAGAAGAAAATTGGAGGACAAAAACATTCGTAAAGTTTTTAAAAGTGGGTCCAGTTATGCTGTGACCTTGCCAATGGAAATTATTGGTGATTTGAAAATTAGAAAAGGACAGAAGCTTGTTGTTAGAAAGAGTGGAAAGAGGATTATTATTGAAGATTGGAAGTAAATTTGGCGATATGTAGAAAAAATCAATTAACATTGATTTTTTTTGTATAAAGAGTATAATAAAAACTGATTTAAAAAACTAAAAAGATAAGCAAAATGGGACTTTTAGAAAAGATTTTCGGGGATCCGAATGAAAAAATTATCAAGGAGATTGAGCCTATCGTAGCAAAAATTAACTCTCTCGAGCCTGAGATGAAATCAAAAAGTGACGAAGAGTTAAAATCATATACTCAAAAATTCAAAGAAAAACTTGCTCTGAGAGAAGGCGAGGAGTTTGATAATGAAAAACTACAAAATAAATTAGATGAGATATTACCTGAGGCCTTTGCGGTTATTCGTGAAGCGGCTTTTCGCGTTATAGGACAACGTCCTTATGATGTTCAGCTGATTGGTGGAGTTATCTTGCATCGGGGTCAAATCGCTGAGATGAAAACTGGTGAAGGTAAAACCTTGGTAGCTTCTCTCGCTCTTTATCTCAATGCCTTGGCTGGTCGTGGTGTTCACCTGATTACAGTCAATGACTATCTATCTAGAGTTGGTGCCGGGTGGAATGCTCCTGTTTATCATTTTCTCGGTTTAAATACGGGGGTTATAGTTCATGCTAAATCTTTTATTTATGATCCTAATTATACGGATGAAAATGAAAGCGAAGAAAGACTTAGGAATTTTCGGGAAGTTGAGAGAAAAGAGGCTTACGATTGCGATATTCTCTATGGGACAAATAATGAATTTGGCTTTGATTATCTTCGCGATAACATGGTTTCCAGTTTGAATAAAATGGTCCAAAGAGATTTGCATTTTACTATAGTTGACGAGGTTGACTCTATTTTGATTGATGAAGCGAGAACCCCATTGATCATTTCTGCTCCAGCTGAAGAATCTACTGATAAGTATTTTCAGTTTGCTAGTTTAGTAAAAAATCTCAAAGAAAATGAGGATTATAATATAGATGAAAAAATGAGAGCGGTTACTTTGTCTGAAGAAGGTATTACCAGAATGGAAAAAATGCTCGGGGTTGATAATATTTATACAACTGGTGGAATCAGAGAAGTTCATCATATTGAACAAGCTTTGAAAGCCCACGCTCTATTTAAAAAAGACAAGGACTATGTTGTTAAGGATGATGAGGTTATTATTGTAGATGAATTTACAGGGAGAATGATGCCAGGAAGAAGATATTCAGAAGGTTTGCATCAAGCTATAGAGGCCAAGGAAGGAGTAAAAATCCAAAGAGAATCACAAACTCTAGCCACTATTACTTTTCAAAATTATTTTAGAATGTACAACAAATTAGCCGGTATGACAGGAACTGCTATTACAGAAGCTGAAGAGTTTGAAAAAATCTACAAATTGGAAACAGTCACTATCCCAACAAACAAGCCTGTTAAAAGAATAGATATGAATGATCTGATCTATAAATCAGAAGAAGCAAAGTATAAGGCTGTTATTGAGGATATTAGAGAAAGACAAAAAAAAGGACAGCCTGTTCTAGTAGGAACGATTTCTATTGAAAAAAACGAGTATTTACTTGCGCTAATGGAGAGAGAAGGCCTCAGACCACAAGCTCTAAATGCTAAGAATCACGCCAAAGAAGCACGTATTATTGCTGATGCTGGAAAAGTCGGTTCAGTTACTATTGCTACCAATATGGCTGGTCGTGGTGTTGATATTATGCTTGGAGGTGCTGAGCCAAGCAAAGATGACCCTGAATACCCAGAATGGAAAATTCAACATGAAAAAGTATTGGAACTAGGAGGTCTTCATGTTATCGGTACCGAAAGGCATGAGGCGAGACGTATTGATAATCAGCTTCGTGGTCGTGCCGGTCGTCAAGGGGATGCTGGTTCTTCCCAATTTTTTGTTTCCATGGAAGATGACTTGATGAGAGTTTTTGGTGGAGATAAAATGAAAAATTTAATGACCACTATGCGGGTACCGGATGATATGCCAATTGAAAATAAAATGATTTCCAGATCTATAGAGTCCGCTCAGAAGAAAGTTGAAGGAAATAACTTTGATATCAGAAAACACCTAGTTGAATATGATGATGTTATAAATAAACATCGTGAATCAATTTACAACAGAAGAAAAAGAATATTGAAATCATCAGAAGGCGAGGAAAATAAAAATGTTTTATCTGAGATGATTTTAGAAATGATTGAGAATGAGATTGAACAGGTTGTTAGTTTTCATACTGCGGCTGAGTATGTTAAAGATTGGGATTTGAAGGAGATAGAAGAAGTTGTCTCAACTATTTTTAAGCCAAAAGATGGAACAATTAAAAAATTTAATGGAAACGGAGACGAAGCGCCAAAGCTTGACAAGGCAAGAGCGAGGACAGAAATGATTGAAGGAATTGTCACTCAAGCCAAAGAAAAATATCTGGAAATCAAAAAAAATGCCGAGAACTTTGGTTTGAATTGGCTAGATATTGAAAAATCAGTTTTAGTTCGTTCAATAGACACTCTCTGGATAGAGCATCTGGAAGCCATGTCTAGCGTAAGACAAGGAATAGGACTTCGGGGCTATGGACAAAGAGATCCTTTGGTTGAGTACAAAAAAGAAGCTTATAGACTATACAATGAGCTAAATAATTTAATCCAAAAAGAAGTTGTGTATAGTATATTCAAAATAGGTCAGGTTGATGAGTCTTTGAGCGTTGGCTTTACAGCTCCTAGCCTAATGGAGAGAGCTACTCAATTTAGCGCTCCAGCCAAAACCATGTCTAATGGAAGCTCGGAAACAGCTAACATAATAAAACCAAAAGAAAGAAATGATGAAGGAGAAAAAGTAGGACGCAACGATCCTTGCCCTTGTGGTTCAGGAAAAAAATATAAGAAGTGTCACGGTTCTTAGAGAAAACCCCTAGCTTCTAAATTTGAATTATATATTTAAAGCTACGTTGGAGTATCCATATTTATTTTTTGTTTTAAAGAGCTTGACAGCAAAAAATTTAAAAGTTATAACACTAGAGTTGCTATATGTCAATATTGCAAATATTAGTATTATAATCTATTATAATTAAATAAGTTAATAAATTATACCTTATATTAAAGGTATTTTATTTTATGTCTGAAAATATTTTATCAAGAATCTTAAAACCGTCAGTTCGTGGTAGAGTTTGGAGAACTTTTATCATTATAATGATCATTGCTTTTGGTCTATCTTTGATTGACGCTGGAACTTATTATAATAAAGCAATAAACAGTCTCAATGCCAGAACTGGATTTAGTATTCCACAGGCGCCGGAGATTCCTTTTAGACTTGGCCTTGATTTGCAGGGTGGGGCTCATCTTGTTTATAGAGCTGATATGAGCTTGATTCCTGATGGTGACACTGGCTCTGCGCTTGAAGGAGCTAGGGATGTTATAGAAAGAAGAGTAAATGTCTTTGGCGTTTCTGAGCCTGTAGTGCAGACAAATGTTTCTTCGGGAGAATACAGAATTATTGTTGAGTTAGCTGGTGTTACAGATGTAAATGAAGCTATTCAACAAATAGGAGAGACTCCTTTACTTGAATTCAAGGAAGAAGAAACAGAGATTAGAGAATTGACTGATGAAGAAAGAGAAGAGTTGATAACCTTTAATGAAGAAGCAGAAAACAAGGCTGAGGAAGCCTTATCTAAAATAAAAGAGGGAGAGGATTTTATTGAATTATCAAAAAATTATTCAACAGATGAAAATATTAAAATAGCCGGAGGTTTTCTTGGCTATATTACAAGTGATGATGATCAGAGAATTATTTCTTTGGTTAGCGACATTGAGGTTGGAGAGACAACTGAAATAATAGAAAGCGAAGGCGCTTTTGAGATTTATAAACTGGAAGATAAAAGAGAAAAAAGAAATCCATTTAATGAGGAAGAGGTAGAAAAAGAAGTAAAAGCATCACATCTTTTGATTTGTCACAACGAAATAGAAACAGCTTGTGATAGCGGTCTTTCTAAAAATGAGGCCTATGAGAAAATTAAAGAAATAAAAGAAAGAGCAACCCCTGATAATTTTACTTCTTTGGTTCGCGAAAACACCACTGAGCCAGGAGGAGCCGAAAGAGAAGGTGATTTAGGTTGGTTTTCAAAAGGTATGATGGTTGCTCCATTTGAGGACACAGTCTTCCCTCAAGAAGTTGGGACTATTTCTTATGTGGTTGAGACTCAATTTGGATATCATCTTATATACAAAGAAGATGAAAGATCAAAAGAAGAATACAGAGTAAGTGTTATCAGAATAAATAAATTAACAGAGTTTGATATAATCGGACCAGACGCCGAATGGAAAAATACTGAATTGACTGGAAAAAATCTAGACAGAGCGGTAGTTACTTTCAATCCGAACGATGGCAGTCCAGAAGTTTCTCTAGAATTTGATTCAGAAGGAGCTGCCTTGTTTGCGGATGTTACTGAAAGAAATGTGGGGAAGCCAGTAGCTATATTTTTGGACGGCTATCCTATTAGCGTTCCAAATGTAAATGAAAAAATAACTGGCGGTAGAGCGGTTATTTCAGGAAGTTTCAACGTAACCGATGCCAAGCTTTTAGCCCAAAGACTAAACGCCGGTGCTCTTCCCGTGCCGATTGAGCTAATCAGCCAGCAAACAGTTGGTCCAAGCCTTGGTAAATTATCATTGGATGAAAGTCTTAGAGCGGGAATCATTGGCTTGTTGTTGGTTGTTGTTTTTATGATTATTTTTTACAGACTCTCTGGTATGTTAGCGGTAATATCTCTACTTATATATGGAATTTTAATATTGGCTGTTTTTAAGCTTTTGCCTGTAACTCTAACTCTTTCAGGTATGGCTGGGCTTATATTGTCTATTGGTATGGCGGTTGACGCTAATGTTTTGATTTTTGAAAGATTGAAAGAAGAATTAAAAAAAGGAAACCCTTACAACATAGCTCTAGAAGAAGCTTTTAAGAGAGCTTGGCCTTCAATTCGGGATGGTAATGTTTCCACATTGATTACTTGCTTTATTCTGATTCAGTTTTCAACCAGCGTAGTAAAGGGATTTGCTGTTACCCTGGGTCTGGGTGTAGCTATCTCAATGTTGACAGCTGTAGTTGTTACAAAAAATTTATCAAAGCTATTTGATACAGAATATTTTTCTAAGAAAACTTGGCTTTTTGGTGGAAATAAGTAAGTAAAATAAATAATGATATGTACAAAATAATACAAAAAAGAAAAATTTGGCTAGGGATTTCAGGTTTTTTGGTTTTATCTTCCATTGTTCTATTATCCCTTTTTGGACTAAGACTCGGTATTGATTTTACCGGTGGAGCCTTACTTGAAATAGAGTACAGCACCCCAAGGCCGACAGTTATGAATGTTTCTGATCAGCTGTCACCAGTAGGTTTGAGTAGCTTGGTTATCCAGCCTATTGGTGAAAATGGAATGATTTTACGTTTCCAAGAAATCAGCGAAGAAAAACATCAGGAAGTTATTTCCGCCCTAAGTTCACAAGAAGGTCAGGAAATATCTTTTGAGGAAATGAGATACGAATCAGTGGGACCATCTATTGGGCAAGAATTAAAAAGAAATTCAGTATATGCTGTTATCCTGGTATTACTAGCTATTATAGCCTATATTAGTTGGGTTTTTAGAAAAGTATCAAAGCCAGTAGCTTCATGGAAATACGGTCTAGTTGCCAATATGGCTCTTTTTCATGATGTTATTATTGTATTGGGAGTATTTGCTGTCTTGGGTAGATTTTTTGGAATGGAGATAAATACCTCTTTTGTTGCCGCTATTTTGATGGTATTGGGTTATAGCGTTAATGATACAATAGTTGTTTTTGATAGAATTAGAGAAAATTTGCCAACGAGTGAGGACGATTTTGAAGAAACAGTAAACCGTAGTGTTAATCAAACTATTACTAGATCTGTAAATACATCACTAACAACATTGCTTGTTTTGGGGGCTGTTTTGGTCTTTGGGGGAGCTACTATAAAGTCTTTTGTCTTAGCTCTTGCCATCGGAGTTGGTGTTGGTACTTATTCTTCAATATTTTTAGCAAGCCCCTTGCTGGTTCTTTGGGAGAGGCATAGAAAATAATCTGTAGTTCTTTTTTTAAAAAGGAGATAAAAAATGGAAGAGATACCTTGGGAAGAATTGGATGATGAGCAGAAAGAATTTTGGGGAAACAAAGAAGCCTATTTGGCAGCAGGTCCGGCTTTTAGGCAAAAACTAAAAGAACATCCAGAGAAGGGCTCAAAAAAAGAAAAAGAAGACAAATGTAAAAAATAAGCAAAACAAAAAAGGCGAGAGCAATTCTCGCCTTTAAAATATTTTTTAACGCTTTAATTTAATATTTTTTTCTTTATTCCCGATAGGATACCGAGAACAAAGGCTAGGAAAAGTATTTCCCAAAAAAAACATACTAAGAATTTAAAACCCTTGTTTATTTTTGGTTTTCCCCCTCCTTTAACCCTAACCATAGCTAAGATTAGTTTGTCAAAAATCACTAGATAAAAGAATCCAGCGACTACGCAGTGAGCCAATAGAATTACACTAGTAGTATTCATTAATTCCTCCTTTTAGGGTTTATTGTAAAGAACATTTCTTTATATCACTAATATATATTATTGTCAAGTTACTTTGACAATATAGAGCTATTTAGGGTAAACTATGTCTATATAGCTTTACAAAAAGCTTTTATTTTTGAAAACAAAACAATATGCGACAATCCAAAAATTTTACAAAAGCGACAAGAGAGTTACCAAAAGACGAGACTAGTTTTAATGCTCAAATATTAATAAGAGCTGGCTTTATAGACAAGTTAGCTGCCGGTGTTTATTCTTATCTACCTTATGGCCTGAGAGTTTTACAAAAAATATCTCAAATTGTAAGAGAAGAAATGAATAAAATAGGTGGTCAAGAGCTTCTTATGCCTGCTTTAAATCCTAAAGAAAACTGGGAAAAGACTGATCGTTGGAACACACTAGATGTGCTATTTAAATTAGCTGGATCAGATTCTCGTGAATACACCTTGGCACCAACTCATGAAGAGGTTGTCACCCCCTTGGTTCAAAAGCACGTTTTTTCATATAAGGAGTTGCCTGTTTTTCCTTATCACATTCAAACGAAATTTAGAAATGAGAAAAGAGCCAAGGCTGGACTTATTCGTGGTCGTGAATTTTTGATGAAAGATCTTTACTCCTTCCACACCAATGATGATGATTTAAATAAATTTTATTTGAATGCTCAGAAGGCTTATTTTAAAATATTTGAAAGATGTGGACTACTTGATGATACATATTTAACTTATGCTTCCGGGGGATCATTTTCTAAGTATTCTCATGAATTTCAAACAGTTACAGAGGCTGGGGAAGATACAATATATATATGTGAAGACTGTAGTGTTGCTGTAAATAAAGAAATAATAGAAGATCAACCGGGTTGCCCTAATTGTGACAATAAAAATCTAGTTCAAGAAAAAGCGGTTGAGGTAGGAAATATATTTAAATTAGCAACAAAGTTTTCAGCTCCTTTTGACTTTGAGTATACCGATGAAGAAGGTAATAAAAAACCTGTTATAATGGGATGCTACGGAATTGGTCCTAGTAGAATAATGGGGACTATAGTAGAGGTTCATCATGACGACAGGGGGATAATATGGCCAGATGAGGTAAGCCCCTACAGAGTTCATCTGATTGAAGTAAAAAGTGACGATGAAAAAGTAAAAGAAGAATCAGAAAAGCTATACGAAGAACTTCTTGATAAAGATATAGAAGTTTTATTTGATGACAGAGAATTAAGCGCCGGGGCTAAATTTGCCGAAGCTGACTTGATCGGATGCCCATATAGAATTGTTATTAGCGAAAAAACCATAAAGAAAGGTTTATTAGAATTTAAAAAAAGAAACTCTGAAAAAATAGAAATGTTAAGCAAGGAAGAGTTAATTGAAAAATTGTTTATAGTATAATATGATTAATAAATTTTTAGGAAAATTCAGTAAGGATGTTGGTATAGACTTAGGGACTAAAAACACTCTAGTCTATACTCAAGAAAAAGGAATAATTATTGATGAGCCATCTGTTGTGGCTGTTAATAAAAGAACAGATGAGATTTTGGCCGTGGGTGATGAGGCAAATATTATGGTTGGACGAACTCCCTCTCATATTCAGGCAATAAAACCCCTGGTGGACGGTGTTATTTCCGATTACGAGGTAACGGAAAAAATGCTTAAATATTTTATTGATAAGGTCCATAGTGAAAGCTTTACTTTGATACCCCGCCCTAGGGTGATAATCGGTGTTCCTCTTGATATAACGGAAGTAGAGAAAAAAGCTGTGGAAGATGCTGCTAAATCAGCAGGCGCTAGACAGGTTTATTTGATAGAAGAATCAATGGCAGCCGCTATCGGTGCTAGGCTCCCCGTGGCTGATGCTACAGCCACTATGATAGTAGACATAGGTGGAGGAACTACAGAGATTTCTGTTATTTCTCTTGGGGGAGTTGTTACCTACAAAACTCTTAAACTAGCTGGAAATGAGTTAGATAATAATATTATTCAATTCATTCGTGAAGAGTTTAATATATTAATAGGCGACCAAGTGGCGGAGAATATAAAAACAAGAATAGGTTCAGCCACAGAACTTAAAGAACCTATAGAGATGGAAGTTCGCGGACGTGATTTGATAAATGGTTTACCCAGAGCTGTCACTATCAGTGATTCTCAGGTTAGGGACGCTTTATCCAAAACAATTAATATTATTATAGAAAGCATAAAAACAACTCTAGAAAAAACTCCACCGGAGTTGGTGTCTGATATCTATGAAAAAGGCATAGTTTTGACCGGGGGAGGTGCTCTTTTGCGCGGTTTAGACAAAGAAATTGCGCAAGCTACAAAAATTCCTGTTAGAGTAGCAGAAGATCCACTTACCTGTGTTGTCCGTGGAACGGGGATACTTCTCAGCGACCCAGAGCTTTTGGAAAAAGTTTTGACCCCTAGCACAGATCAACTTTAAGGTAATAAAATTTGTTTTTCGACATGAAAATTATAAAAATAAAATCAAAGAAAATATTTTTATACTTAGTTTTCGTAGTAATTTTAGTAGCGCTTCATTTTATAGGAGTCACAAGACCTCTTGAGAGAATCGTTGTAAAAACTCTCAGCCCTTTGACAGAATTTTTTTATTCAAGCGGTTTTAAAATAAGAGATGTCTATAGTGGTCAAGTTGAAAAGGTTGATTATGAATCAGAAATAGATAGGCTAGAAAAGGAAAATAAAAGACTGGTGGCAGAAAATGCAAGTTTGAAGTTCCTGGAAGATGAAAACGAGTATCTTAAAAAACAGATAGATTTTCAGCAAAAAAGTAATTATAATCTTTTAGTAGCCGAAATTGTTTCTAGAAATGATTTACTTAATAACTCGGCAGAGGAAAAATCCATAATTATAAATAGAGGAACAGATGATGGAATAGATACTGGCTCTGTTGTTTTAAGTAATGAAGGACTTATAGTTGGAAAAATCATTGAAGCAAGGCCTTCCTATTCTAGAGCTTGCTTGTCTGTTGATAAAAAATGTAAATTTGCGGTGACCATTTCTAACGGCGATAAAACGTCTGGAGTGGCTGAAGGAGTTTTGGGACTTACAATTAAAATGGATTTAATTCCACAAACAGAAGTATTAAAAGAAGGCGATATAGTTGTTAGTTCTGGACTTGAAAATAATATTCCCAGAGGTCTGGTTCTTGGTGAAATAGTAGAAGTTATAAAAGAAAATAATAATTTATGGCAAAATGCTGTAATAGAGCCTCTCGTAGATTTTGATGATTTGATTTTGGTTAGTGTTGTTGTATTAGAATAGTATGTATTTAAAAATATTAATAAATTTTATATTAATTGTTTTCTTGGTTAGTTTGCAGGGAGCTTTTATTCCAGCCCTGCCATCTTACTTTTCAAATATTAATATTTTGCTTGTTTTTTTGGTTTTTACTCTTATTGTTAATGGAATAGACAGGGCTCTTTTTTATGCTTTTTTTGCCGGGATAATAATGGATATTTTTTCTTTTATGCCTTTTGGGACATATTCTTTTAGTTTTATTTTTTCAATATTAGCAGCAAATTTTCTACAAATAAACTTTTTTACCAATAGGTCTCTATATTCTTTTTTAGCTTTAACTGCTTCTGCCACTATTCTTTCATTTCTTTTTTCAGTAATTTTTAATCTACTTGTTTCACTGTTTTTTACAGAAAATTACCTTAGTCTAAATAATGAATTATACCTATCTGCTGTTTATCAGTTATTTATAAATACTATATTGATGGTTTTTGTATATTATTTAACAAGCTATTTAAGCAAAAGTTTTCGTCCCGTTTTTTTAAGTAAAGGTAAAAAATAAATGAAAATTATTAGCAATTTTTATAAAAACAATAAAAGTAATAATACAGACCCTTTTTCAATAAAAGAAGGCTCTTTTAAGGATGGACTTTTAAGGGAAAGCACTTTTAAAAAAGTTTGGGCTGAGGATACTTTTGATCCAGCCATAGGGACCAAAGACACTATTGGCAGGAATTTTAATTACAAAAAACTTTATTTAGTTTTATTTTTTTTAATATTTTTTATTTCCATTCTTTTTGCTAGAACCGCTTGGCTCCAGGTAGTAAAAGGGGAATATTATCTTTCAATGTCAGACAGAAATCGTATTAGAACCGAGAGGATAGACCCCCTAAGAGGAATTATTTATGATAGAAATGGCAATACTTTGGTGCGAAATCAGGCAAATTTTTTATTATATTTTATCCCTATAGATTTGCCACCTGAAGATGAGGAGAGGTTTGAAATTTTTAGAAAAATTTCCAGTATCATTGAAGGAGTCACCCCGGAAGAGTTAAACGAGGTTTATCTTTCTGTAAAGAGAGGGTCTTTTGAATCATATAGGCCATTGTTTGCTCTTGATAACATTGAATATGAAAAAGCAATTAAACTATACTTGGAATCAGAAAAAATGCCAGGAGTGGTAATCTCAAATAAAATAAGAAGAGAATATAATCTCTATAGCCAAACATTGTCTCATGTTCTTGGCTACACGGGGAAAATCAATCAATCTGAGCTAGAGAAAGCGGGCAGTGAATACACTATGATTGATTATATTGGTAAAATGGGTATTGAATATTTTTGGGAAAATGAATTAAAGGGTTCAAGTGGTCGCAAACAGACAGAAGTTGACGCCCTTGGATATCAAAAAAAGATTATTAGCAAAACCGAGCCAGAGGACGGACATAATCTTGTTTTGTCTATAGATGTTGTTATGCAAAAAAAATTAGAGGAAATAATAGCCTCTTACTTGGAACCAATGGATCTGGGGAGAGCTTCCGCGGTGGTATTGGATCCTAATAATGGCGAAGTTTTAACTTTAATAAGCTATCCTTCTTATAATAACAATGCTTTTGCTCGAGGCATTACGCAGAGTGAGTACAATGAATTATTAAATCATCCAGATAAACCTCTTTTTAATAGAGCGGTTAGCGGTGAGTTTCCATCGGGCTCCACTATAAAGCCAGTTATGGCAGCAGCCGCCTTGCAAGAGGGGATTATTACAGAAAAAACAAGTTTTATAAGTAATGGTGGAATAAACGTCGGTCCCTGGGTATTCCCAGACTGGAGAGCAGGCGGGCATGGCGTGACTGATGTTAGAAAAGCCATAGCCCAATCAGTAAATACTTTTTTCTATTATATAGGCGGAGGTTATAATGATTTTTCTGGACTGGGGCTTGAAAAAATAATACTTTATGAAAAGCTATTTGGTTTGGGATCGCAAACAGGGATAGATTTGGCCGGAGAAGCTGCAGGCTTTGTTCCTAGTCGTGAATGGAAAGAGGAAACCGTAGGAGAGCCATGGTATATAGGTGACACTTATCATATATCTATAGGACAAGGAAGTCTTTTGGTTACCCCCTTGCAGGTTGCCAATTTTACAGCTTTTTTTGCAAATGGAGGCACTATGTATAGACCTCATTTGGTAAAACAAATACTAAAAAGTGACGACAGTCCACTCCTTGAAGTTGGAGCAGAAGTTGTGAAAAGTGAATTTATAGATAAATATAGTGTAGAGGTTGTTAGACAGGGTATGAAAAGGACAGTCACGGACGGATCGGGTGTAAGACTCAGTACGCTACCAGTGTCTTCGGCTGGAAAAACAGGAACAGCCCAGTGGTCTTCAACAAAAGATAATCATGCTTGGTATACCGGTTTTGCCCCATATGAAAATCCCGAACTAGCTTTTACAGTTTTGGTTGAGGAAGGGAAAGAGGGAAGTGCGGTGACGGTTTCCATAGTTAGAGATTTTCTTGAGTGGTATTATACGGAGTATAAGCCCGCGGAATAAATATGAAATTTATAATCCTAAGTATAAAATTTGAAACTCAGTAATTAGTAGTTAGTTGTTAGTATTTAGGAGTTATTTTTGGTGCTTATAGCTTCGCTGGCTCTGGGTTGTACCCGGAGTTTAAATGCAAGCCGTTTTGATTAAATTTTACTCATTCGTTATATTTCACATTTCTAGTTCCTTCTTTCGCTCTAGCTTGTCCGAAATGGCTTGAACTCTTTTTATTATATTCTCTAGTTATTTATATTAAACTACCTCAAATATATAATTGTATTAATTTCAAGCCAGTCGGGCACTTCATTTTTATTCGAAATTTCTTAATGCTCGGAGCAAGGAAGTAAAAAAATAAGTGAAGATAATCTTCTTTAAATAATCATGGGGGTCTGGGGGTGTGAACTAAGCGCCAAGGCGAGCCAATCTAAAGATAAATCAAAGTGATAGCGCATTGAACACCCCC